>ERZ1504180.218-NODE-218-length-22428-cov-3.073526_pt1 | contig 22428 bp, 18 predicted proteins | sample MGYA00574903_ERZ1504180 | MGnify/ENA primary metagenome ERZ1504180 (study PRJEB39906, sample SAMEA3182061) | gut metagenome | biome: human; feature: gut; material: Stool; isolation source: human stools | place: Canada | collected 2013-01-14 ...
GGAAGGAGCCCTGCCTCCAAAGCAAACCAGGCTCTCCGGAAAGGGAAACAGCTCCCGCTTTTCAAACGAATGGCTTGAAAAGCGGGAGCTATTCTTTTCGCTTCAGCACGGCGGAGTCTGATTTTCCATACTGTCCAAATCACAGCCGCCCCCCCTCTTCCTGGGATCACGAGGCCTTTTCAAACTGGCTGTTGTACAGGTCGGCGTAGAAGCCGCCTTTGGCCAGGAGTTCCTTGTGCGTGCCTTGCTCGATGATATCGCCGTCCTTCAGCACCAGAATCAGGTCGGCGTTTTTGATGGTGGACAGCCGGTGGGCGATGACAAAGCTGGTGCGGTGCTCCGTCAGCCGGTCCATGGCCTGCTGGGTGATGAGCTCTGTGCGGGTATCCACCGAGGAGGTGGCCTCGTCCAGAATCAGCATGGGATTGCCCTGAATCATGGCCCGGGCGATGGTGAGCAGCTGCTTCTGCCCGGAGGAAATGGCAATGCTGTCATCCAGCACGGTATCAAAGCCGTGGGGCAGGGTTTCGATGAAGTGATAGATGCCGCAGGCCCGGCAGGCCTCATCCAGCTGCTGGTCCGTGACCCCGGTCTTGTTGTAGACCAGATTTTCCCGGACAGTACCCTCAAACAGCCAGGTGTCCTGGAGTACCATGCTGAACAGGTCGTGGACGCCCTCCCGGGTCATTTCAGAGGTGGGCACGCCGTCGATTTTGATGTTTCCGCTGTTGATCTCAAAGAAGCGCATCAGCAGATTGACCATCGTGGTCTTGCCCGCTCCGGTGGGACCCACAATAGCCACCTTCTGCCCCGGCTGAATATGGGCAGAGAAGTCCTTGATGATGATCTTATCCGGATGATTCGGATAGCTGAATCGGACGTGTTCAAATTCGACTTCGCCCTGCACAGGAGAGAGTTCGGGGCGCTTGCCGGTCTCATCGGGCAGCTCTTTCTCGTGGAGAAAGTCGAAGACGTGGTCGCCGGCGGCTGCCGCCGTCTGCATCTGGGTCATGCCCTGGGCCAGGGTGCTCAGGGGAGAGGTGAACAGCCGCACATAGAGGATGAACGCAACAATGACGCCGAAGGAGATCTCTCCGCTCATGGCCAGGGCGGAACCCAGGACGCAGACCGCCACATAGCCCAGGTTGCCGATGATAGTCATCAGGGGCTGCATGATGCCGGAGAGGAACTGGCTGCGCCACTCTGCGTCGTACAGAACGGCATTCATCCCGCCGAAGGTCTCTTTTACCTGCTCGTTGGCCCGGGAGAGGCGCACCACGTCGTGGCCGGAGTACATCTCCTCAATATAGCCGTTCAGGGTGCTCAGGTTCTCCTGCCGGGCGGTGAAGTACTTCTGGGACCGGAGCATCACCGTAGCCATGATGAGGAAGCCCAGTGCCGTGACGGCAATGGCTGCCAGCGCCATACGCCACTCAGTGACAAACATCATCACCAGACAGCCGAGGAATTGGGCCGCTGCGCTGATCATGGAGGGCAGGCTGTTGGCCAGGGCCTGCTGCAGAGTACTTACGTCGTTGGTGATGCGGCTGAGGATGTCACCATAAGACACCTTGCTGAAGTAGCTCATGGGCACCCGGTTGATTTTTCGGGACAGGTCCTGCCGCATATCCCGGGACAGCTCCAGGGTGACCGTAGCCATGATGAAGTGCTCCACATAGGTAAAGACGGCACTGAAGCCGTAGATCACCAGCAGGATTACGCCGGTGCGGCCGATGGCGGCCAGATCGATCTCCCCGTCCAGGGCGTCGGAGATGAGGTCCGTGATCCGACTGAGCAGGCTGGGGCCGATGATGGTCAGCACTGCGCCGGCCACGGCGAAGCAAAAGGCCGCAACAGAGGGCGCTTTCAATTTGTTGGAATAGGTGAACAGTTTTCTGAGCACACCGCCGATGCCGCGCCTGCTCTTTCCCGGCGCGCACATTCTGTTCTGCATCATCTTTGGCATCTTGGTTTCCTCCTTAAGCCCCCAGCTCTTCCTGGGAGAGCTGGGACCGGGCGATCTCCTGGTAGATCGGGCAGGTTTGCATCAGTTCCTCGTGGGTACCCATCCCCACCATCCTCCCCTCGTCCAGAACGATGATCTTGTCCGCGTTCCGGATGGTGCCGATCCGTTGAGCCACGATCAGTCGAGTGGTATCCTTCAGCTCCCGGTCCAGGCCGGCACGGAGCCTGGTATCCGTCCGGTAGTCCAGGGCGGAGAAGGAGTCGTCGAACACCAGGATCTCCGGGCGCCTCGCCAGGGCCCGGGCGATGGAGAGCCGCTGCTTCTGGCCGCCGGATACGTTGGTGCCTCCCTCGGCGATGGGGGCATGGATGCCTCCGGGCATCCTGTCCACAAACTCGCTGGCCTGGGCCAGCTCCAGAGCCTTTTGAACGTCCGCATCGGAATCCTTGCCCCGGCTGGCGCCGAACAGCACGTTGCCGCGGACGTCTCCGGAGAACAGGATGGCCTTCTGAGTTACATAGCCGATGCGGTCATACAGGGCGTCGAAGGTGTAGTCCCGAACGTCCACCCCGTCCACCAGCACAGTGCCCTCCGTGGCATCATAGAACCGGGCGGCCAGGCTGACCAGAGTGGTCTTGCCGCTGCCGGTGGCGCCGATAAAGGCCACGGTCTCCCCCCGCTTGGCCTGGAAGGTGATGTGCTCCAGGACATTCTTGTCCGAGGAGGGATAGTGGAAGGAGACGTCCCGGAACTCCACAGTACCGGTTTCCAGGGCATCGATGCGGGCGCCCTGAGTCAGGCTGTTCCGGGTCTCCAACACCTCATTGATCCGCTGGGCGGACACCTGGGCCGCCGGGAGCATCATGATAATCATGACCATCATCATAATGGACATGATGACGTAGGTGGCGTAGGTGCCGAACACCACGATGTCGCTGAAGGCGGCCAGCCGTGCGGCGGTGTCCGCGGCAGGGACGGCGTTCACGATGGAGGCACCCACCCAGTAGATCACCAGAGACAATGCGTTCATGGCCAGGGTGACGCCGGGCATCAGGAAGGCAAAGGCCCGCTGGTTGAACAACTGCGTGCGCATCAGTTCCTCGTTGCCCTTCCAGAACTTGGCGTTCTGGTAGTCCTCAGCGTTGTAGGCGTGGACAACATTGATACCGTTCAAGTTCTCCCGGGCCACCAGGTTGATATGGTCGGTGAGCTTTTGCACCCGGCGGAACCGGGGCACCACCACGCCGATGATGACCGCCATCATCACCAGCAGGGCGGCCACAAATCCGGCGGTGATAGCGGAGAGGGTCCAACTCTTGCCCACGATTTTGATGATGGCCCACACTGCCATGACGGGGGACTTGATTAGGATCTGCAGGCCCATGGCCGTCAGCATCTGCACCTGGGTGATGTCGTTGGTGGTGCGGTTGATGAGGCTGGGGACGGAGAAGGTCATCATCTCCTGTTGGCCGAAGTCTGCGATCTTATGAAACACCGCCTCCCGGATGGAAAAGCTGAACCCGGCAGCCACCTTGGCGGTCAGATAGCCGCAGATGACGCACAGCACCGCGCTGGCCAGGGTGCAGCCCAGCATTTCCAGGCCGGTATGCAGGATGTCCGACAGGGTGCTCCCCGGCGTTTTAATCAGAACGGTCAGGCTGCTCATGTAGTCGGGCAGCGCCAGATCGAAATTAATCTGCCCCAGGATGAGCACTGCGCACACGGCGGCCATGGCCCACTCCTGCCGCCGTAGGTTACGAAGTAATTTCAGCATATAAATCCTCCTTGTGGTATCATCAATTGCTGTTTTGCCGCCAGAACCGGCCGGAGAAGCAGGCGCACAGGATCGAGGCCGCATCCTGAAAGATCAGCAGGCTCCCGCTGAGGATGCTGAGGTGCGGACAGCCCGGAGAGGGGCGCAGACCGGGAAAAATCCGCCCGCTGCCAATAGAAGAACCAAGGCGGTGCACCGGCCCCGGCCTAGTCCCTCCGGCCGCTTCAGATTAAAGGAGCTGACAAGTTTGCTGAAGCCCGGGTACAGCAGCCGCATTCCAAAGAGATAGGGGAGTGCCGCGGCAAAGATCACGTTATCCACCGAACCGGAGATCATGCCGGATCTGCGTGGCGAAGAATCCCAAATAGGACCATATTCAGCAGTTCGCCTGCGGTTTCCAGCATGGCATGGAAATCCTGCGCGGGATGTCCGCCCTGATAACTCACAATCATATTCTGGAAAAGAGACTCGATGGTTTCCAAATAGCGGGTCACCATTTCAGGCTTCAAATCCGGCCGCAGCGGCATTTTGTCTATGAGCCCCTCGATAAATTCCTGATTCAAGCGCCGCATCGGTGCGCGCAGGGCCTGAATTTGCGCGGCCAGATGTTTGGGCGGACGGAGCATGGCGCTTTCAAAAACGAGCTTTTGCTGGGGATGAAGCTGGAAAAAGCGCTCCCGGATCATGAAGAAATCTTTGACTGCGGCTGCCGTATCCTCCCCTGACAGATGGGCCATATCCCGTTCCACATGGGCCCTGAGCTCCTGGAAAGTGCGTTCGACGCACAGTAAAAACAACTCGTCCTTATTGGAGTAGTAGTGGTACATCATGCCCTTGGAGATCCCGTGGTTCCCACAGATCCGCTCCATGTTGACCTTGTCGTAGCCGTAGGTCCCGAACTCCTCTAGGGCGGCCTGATAAATCTCTTTTCTGCTGCGTTCCTGGCGCTCTTTCTGCGTCATGCTGCATATCCTCCTTCTGCCTGATCCAAAACCCCCGGCCCTGCCAAAACCCGGAACCAGGGAGACACCCGGGCGGGCAGCGGGAAAACGTCCGGACGGACAGGCCATTTTGACGTCCGACCAATTCCGCGCCGGTATGGGACCGGACACACGCCGTCAGGTTTGCAACCCGCGGCGGCTACTGCCTGAGGATTTTACAGACGATCTCGTCTATACTTTTGGAAGTATACTACTCCCGGATGGCCTCATCTATGTTTGCCTCGTGAACGGTTCATGAATTTTTTGAAAACGAGCCGGAGAGGCTGAGGCCGGGAGCAGCTGTCTGTCGCGGGCACGGCTCCCGGGCCCTTGACCGGCAGGGAGGCGCTCTGCTCCCGCGCACAAAGAAGCCGTGAGTCTGCGGAGAACCGCTCACAGCAGCGGTGCCAGCAGCCGCAGAAGCCCTTGAAACAGGCGGAACAGCGGTCAGCGACGGCAGATTGCGGCGGCTGCCTCCTGGCAGATGCCTTTTATTCCCCTTGCAGGACTCTGATTGAAAAAACATACGGGAAATTACCCAATTGAGCCCACGGCATTGGATATAACGAGAATGAAGTCAGCCGCTATTTAAAACCCCCAGGGACCGCTGCGCAGCAGTTCCTGGGGGTTTTAAATCTTTGCGGCAAGATGCGTGCAAAAGGCGTTCCTGCACACGCTGTCGGCAATGTTTGGAGCCATCGCACCAACAGGGACACACGCCGATGCGGACAAACTGCCCTGTGGGAGGCGGCACGCCGTTTATCCGGAATAGCGCTTGTGCAGGCGGTCAGTCAGATAGCGAATGAAGTGCTTCTCTCTGGGGCGGAGCGTAAATGTCCGGGAATGCAGCAGGGCCACGGCCATGGGAGCGCCGTCCGCGATGGGACAGCAGACGCAGTTCATCCGCCGGGCATCCTCCTCCGGAATGCTGATGCCGATGGCGATGTAATTGCCTTTGCGGACCGCGTCGAAGATCGTGCCGCGGTCGCAGATGTACAGCAGGTCTGTGTGGCTCTGGAGTCCCAGCACGTCCAGCGTATCGTCCGGATCGATGTGCGCGTCGGCGATGAACGGATACCCTGTGAGATCCTTGAGCGAGACACGGGAAGAGTTGGCCAGTGGATGGGACTTGGACATCAGCGCGGTGACGGGAATGGAGCGCTGGAGGACCGTCATCTCCAGATTGTACTGGTCCGCCAGATCCATGTACTTGGGGATGACCTGCTCGAACAGCACCAGGATGCCCAGCCTGCAGTTCTGGGCCACGACGTTTTTCAGATTTTCCCGGAGGCCGGCCTCCAGAAATTTGTCGTGGGTCCTGTTCAGGTTGGGGAAGCAGTTTTTGTAATCAAAGAAACACTGGAGCACAAAGGCGGAGCGGGCGCAAATGATGGAGAGGCTGTCGCTCTCGGACATGGATTGCGGGATCTTCTGGATATTATTGCGCTCGGTGACGATCTTCTCAGCGTGGCTCATGAAAATCAGTCCCTCCGGCGTAGCGGTGATGCCGTTGGCCGTCCTGTGAAACAGGGGATAGCCGATCTCCTGTTCCACGTTCTTGATGATGGTGCTGAGATGGGACTGGGAGATATAGCAGTTTCGGGCGGCTTTGTTGACGGAGCCGCACTTGTACGCCTCCAGGATATAGACGAGGTGTTCTGTGTTCATGTCGCGCTCTCTTTCTCAAAACGGCGGAGGGACCTAATCCCAAATAGCGAAGGCTTAACAAAATCCCCTATAATCCGACAGCCAGGGGAGCATGTTATAATCGTAACAGGCAAAACAAAGGCGCCCGGTCAGAGGGGCGTTCAGATTTTATCAATCATTATAGCGCCAATTTTCAAAGAATACAAGATCCGCACCCGGCGGTGGAATGCGGATCAAAATGAGGGAAAGGAAGAGAGGCATGGAAGAGAAGAAGCGCGAAAAGTCCGTTGACGTGCTGGACCGGCTGTTCTGGACGGTGCAGCCACCTATGGGGCTGGTAAAGGGAGACTATTACCGGGCTGAGAATTGGTTTGCCCCGCATTTCCCGGGGGACAAGGGGTATCACGGCATTCTGGAAGTGGTCCGGCGGGACGGAACCCTGCAGATGGTGGAGTTTAACGAGATTAACAACCCCACCTATTACATCAGACGGTACCAGGGCGTTTCCAAGCGGCTGTCCGACTACGGCTTTCTGCAGGCCACCAAGGAGCGGACCGCCAAGTCCGGCGTGGTGCTGGTAAACGGCCTGACCCATCTGGAAGAGCAGATGGTGGCGGAGAACCGCCTCACAGGCGAGTTTGACCTGCTCACCGGCGCCTCCAACAGCATCAAGCGGTCTATGCTCCCACTGGCAGAGGAGATCGCGGGGCGGCTGGACAAGCCCTCCGGCCAGGTGTATTACGGCCTGTCCCAGGCGGTGGAGCCCGGCGTCACCGGGCGCTTGCAGATCGTGCTGGAGGCGGGAAAGATCATCTCCTGCGCCTACGACGAGATCTTTGCCGACCGGCAGGAGGAGATTGAGGACCCGGAGCTCAAGCCCTATTACCGGCAGTCCAAATATCACTGCCCGGACTACATCTCCACCATCGGGGCCGGGTTCAACAGCATCTTCGACCTGCTCAGCGCCCGGGTGCTGGAGACCCAGAGCCTCACCGACCTGACCGGGCTCCCCTTCACGGAGGAGCCCAAGCGAGCGAAGGAATGGGACAACTATCTGGAGCTGGCGAGGCGGATGGAGGATGCTCTGGCGGCCGACGGCCTGCGCTGAGCACACAATCAGGAATGTGACCGCCGGGGGCGGTTTCAGAAATATATCACCACCACGTCAGGAGGAGTACGATGAAGAAGAGAGTTTTCGCACTGTTCACCGCAATGTTCCTGCTCTGCGGGATGCTGGCCGGCTGTGGCCCCACCGGTTCCAGCTCGACGACCACGGACGGTTCCGACGATGGCGCCAAGGATACCCTGATCGTTGCTATCCCAGAGTCCCCCACCTACATGGATCCCATGGTGCAGGCCTCCATCGGGACCTATCGTGTCACCACCCAGATGTTTGACCGTCTGGTGATGATGGACAACGACATGAACCTAGTGCCGGGCCTGGCGGAGAGCTGGGAGGTTATCGACGATACCACCACCGTGTTCCATCTGCGCCAGGGCGTCAAGTTCCACAACGGGGAGGAGATGACCTCCGAGGATGTCAAGTACAGCCTGGAGCGCTGCATCGCAAACCCCGGCGTGAATTACAACTACCTCATCATCGAGAGCATCACCTGTGACGACGACTACACCGTCACCATCAAGACCTCCGCGCCCTTCAACGCGCTGCTGTACCGCCTGAGCCTGGACGCGGCCTCCATCATCTGCAAGAGCGCGGACACCAGCGCGGAGGAGTTCAACAAGAACCCCGTGGGCACCGGCCCCTTCAAGTTCGTCTCCTGGGAGCTGGGCGGCGACGTGGTCCTGGAGGCCTTTGAGGACTACTGGGGCGGCGCTCCGGCCGTCAAGCGCGTCATCTTCCGCACGATTCCCGAGGCGCTGAACCGCACCATTGGCCTGGAGACCGGCGAGGTGGACCTGGCCTATGACCTGGGCATCACCGACCTGGAGAGCCTGGCGGACAACGCGTCCGTCACCACCCTCACCTCCCCCAGCACCACCGTGTGGTATGTGGGCATGAACGTGCAGAAGGCGCCCTTTGACAACGAGAAGGTCCGGCAGGCCGTCGCCTACGCGCTGGACCCCCAGGGCTACATCGACCTGGTGTTCAGCGGCGAGGCCACACCCGCCAACTACACCATGCTGCCCCCCAGTGTGGACGGCTACGTCTCCGACTGCTCCGACTACTCCTGCAACGTGGAGAAGGCCAAGGAGCTGCTGGCCGAGGCCGGCTATCCTGACGGCTTCTCCACCACTCTCTGGTGCTCCGATACCCAGGTGATGCGGGACTCCGCCGTGGTCATTCAGGAGCAGCTGCGCCAGGTGGGGATCAACGCCGAGGTCAAGACCCTGGAGAGCGGACAGTTCCAGTCTGAGACCGGCAACGGCGCCCATGATATGTTCATCATGTCCAAGACCTCCATTGACCCCGACTCCATGCTGCGGTCCATGTACCACACGGAGGCTCTGGGGCCCTCCGGCAACCGCTGCTTCTGGACCACGCCTGAGGTGGACGCCTTGATCGATGAGGCCAGCACCACCACCGACACCGAGCACGCCATGGAGCTGTATGCGGAGATCCAGAGCAAAGTGGCGGAGGCCGCGCCCCTGGTCCCCATGGCGGTGGAGCACCTGAACGCCGGTATGCAGTCCAATGTGAAGGGATTCGGCCTGTATCCGGGCAAGTCCCACTACATCAACGGCACCTATTTTGAATAAGCGCATTCAGGCATTCCAGTGAGCGGGCGGCGGCAAAAGCCGCCGTCCGCTTGCGCGAATTTGCGTTATGGAAAAGGAGAGTGACAGATGTACCGTTTTATTCTCAAACGGCTGCTCATGCTGATTCCGGTGCTGCTGGGTGTCAGCTTCATCGTCTATACGATCCTGAGCTTCACCCCCGGCGACCCGGTGCAGATGATGCTGGGCGACAACTACTCCGAGGAATCCTACGCCGCCATGCAGGAGGAGCTGGGCCTGGATGATCCCTTCCTGGTCCAGTACGGCCGGTTTATCATCAACGCGGTCCACGGTGACTTCGGTACCTCATACAGCACCGGAAACCCGGTGGCGGCGGAGATCGCCGCCCGGCTGCCCAATACCATCCTGCTGTCGGCCTGCGCCATGCTTTTTGCCATTCTGATCGGAATTCCCCTGGGCGTGATCTCCGCCACCCATCAGTATTCGGCGGTGGACAACATCTCCATGGTGGGCGCTCTGTTCGGCGTCTCCATGCCGAACTTCTGGCTGGGGCTGATGCTGATCGTGATCTTCGCAGCGGGGCTGGGGTGGTTCCCATCCTCCAACTTTGAGACCTGGGGCGCTCTGGTGCTGCCGGCCGTCACCCTCAGCGCCAACTCCCTGGCGATGATCACCCGCATGACCCGCTCCTCCATGCTGGAGACGATCCGGCAGGACTACATCCGCACCGCACGGGCAAAGGGCCTGAAAGAGAGCGTCATCACCATCCGCCACGCTCTGCGCAACGCCATGATCCCTATTGTCACCACAGTGGGACTGCAATTCGGCTTCTCTCTGGGCGGCGCAGTGCTGGTGGAGACGGTGTTCTCCTGGCCCGGCATCGGCCGGCTGCTGGTGGACTGCATCGGCCTGAAGGACACGCCCGTGGTGGTGGCCTGCGTATTGGTGCTGGCCACGATGTTCACCATCATCAATCTGTGCATTGATATCCTGTACGCATTCCTGGACCCCAGAATCCGGGCTCAGTACAAAACGGCAAAGAGGTGATGCGGATGACTGGGAAAGTGAAAAACAAGAACAAGAAAAAGTCCCAGGCCGCCGCAGTATGGCGCCGCCTGAAGAAAAACAAGATGGCCGTTCTGGGACTCATCATTCTGGCCGTCATCATCTTCTTCGCCGTCTTTGCCGATGTGTTTTTTGACTACGAGACGCTGGTGATTCAGCAGAACGCATCCCTGAAGCTCCAGCCCCCCTCCGTCGAGCACTGGCTGGGCACCGACGAGGTGGGCCGCGACATCCTGGCCCGGATCGTCCACGGCGCCCGGATCTCCCTGCCGGTGGCCTTTGCCACCATCGCCATTGCCACAGTGGTGGGCGGCCTGCTGGGGGCCATCGCTGGTTACGGCAGCCGCCGGGTAGACGATGTCATCATGCGTGTCATGGACATCTTCCTGGCGATCCCCAGCATCCTGCTGTCCATCGCCCTGGTGTCCGCCATGGGCACCAGCGTCACGAATATGATGCTGGCCATCAGCATCTCCAACATCCCGCCCTTTGCCCGGATCGTCCGCTCCGCCGTTCTGACCATCAAGAACGAGGAGTACATCGAGGCGGCCCGCGCCATCGGCGCCAGCGACAAGCGCATCATCCTCAAGCACATCCTGCCCAACTGCATGGCCCCCATCATTGTGCAGGCCACGCTATCCATCGCCGGGTCCATCCTGGCCATTGCCAGCCTCAGCTTCATCGGCCTGGGCATCAGCCCGCCCACGCCGGAGTGGGGTTCTATGGTCAGCACCGGCCGGCAGTATTTCCGGGCGGCCTGGTGGGTGTGCGCGTTCCCGGGCTTTGCCATCATGTTGACCATCCTCTCCCTGAACCTGCTGGGAGACGGCCTGCGGGATGCCCTGGACCCCAAGCTGAAGAACTGAGGAGGGAGGACGCCACATGGAAGAGAACAAGCAGCACAAGACCGCTTTGCCAGAGACGGAGCCCATTCCTTCCGCGCAGGCCCCGGAGGCCCTGCTGGATATCCGCGGCCTGCGGGTGGAGTACCACACCGACGAGGACGTGGTCTACGCCGTCAACGGCCTGGACCTGACCATCGGAAAGGGCGAGAGCCTGGGTCTGGTGGGCGAGACCGGCGCCGGCAAGACCACCACGGCCCTGTCGGTCCTGCGGCTCATCGCGGACCCGCCGGGAAAGATCATGGGCGGCGAGATCTGGTTCGAGGGCGAAGATATGCTCCAGGCCAAGCCCGCCCGCCTGCGGGAGATCCGCGGCAGCAAGATCTCGGTGATTTTCCAGGACCCTATGACCAGCCTGAACCCGGTCTACTCCGTGGGCGATCAGATCGCGGAGGTCATCCACCAGCATGAAAAGTGCAGCAAGGAGGAGGGCCGGAGAAAGGCCGGCGATATGCTGGAGATGGTGGGCATCCCCCGGGCCCGCTATGACGAGTATCCCCACCAGTTCTCCGGCGGCATGAAGCAGCGGGTGGTCATCGCCATGAGCATCGCCTGCTCGCCGGAGCTGATTCTGGCGGACGAGCCCACCACCGCCCTGGACGTGACCATCCAGGCCCAGGTGCTGGAACTGATGAACGAGCTGAAGGAAAAGCTCCGTACCTCCCTGCTGCTGATTACCCACGACCTGGGCGTCGTGGCCCAGGTCTGCGACCGGGTGGCTATCATGTATGCCGGTGAGATCGTAGAGAGTGGCACCATCGCGGAGGTGTTTGACCACCCCCATCATCCCTACACCATCGGCCTCTTCGGCTCCATCCCGTCTCTGGATGAGACGGCGGAGAAGCTCAAGCCCATCCAGGGCCAGATGCCGGACCCCACGGAGCTGCCGGAGGGCTGCGCCTTTGCACCCCGGTGCCCCTACGCAACGGGGGCCTGCCGTACCCGCAAGCCGGAGATGACCGGCGTCGGCGGCACCCAGATGGTACGCTGCCTGGCCCACCAGGGCGTTTTCGAATCCCCCGAACTGATGGAGGAGGTGCGACATGGCAGATAAGGACATCATCCTGGAAGTCCGGGACCTGAAGAAGTATTTCAAAAGCCCCACCGGCACCCTTCATGCGGTGGACGGCGTCAACTTTTCCATTCGGAGAGGCGAGACGCTGGGCCTGGTGGGGGAGTCCGGCTGCGGCAAGTCCACCATCGGACGGCTGATCTTGGGCCTGCACCAGTCCACCAGCGGCGAGATCCTGTTCAACGGACAGGACATCTGCAGGATGAATAAGAAGCAGCTTCACGACCTGCGCAAGGATCTGCAGATCATCTTCCAGGACCCGTTCTCCTCCCTGAACCCCCGGATGTCCATTGGGGAGATCATCGGGGAACCGCTGCGGATTCACGCAAAGGCTCAAAGCCGTGCGGAGCTGGATAAGGAGGTCTCCCGGCTGATGGACGTGGTGGGCCTCTCCGCCCGGCTGTTCAACGCCTATCCCCACGAGCTGGACGGCGGCCGCCGCCAGCGGGTGGGCATCGCCCGGGCGCTGTCCCTGCAGCCCCAGTTCATCGTCTGCGACGAGCCGGTGTCCTCGCTGGACGTGTCCATCCAGGCTCAGGTCCTGAACCTGCTGAAGGATCTGCAGGCGGAGTTCCACCTGACCTATCTCTTTATCACCCATGACTTGTCGGTGGTGAAGTTCTTCTCCGATAAGATCGCGGTGATGTACCTGGGCCAGTTGGTGGAGACAGCGGATTCCGCGGAGCTGTTCCGCCAGCCACTGCATCCCTATTCCCAGGCTCTGCTGTCTGCCATTCCCATCCCCAGCAGCCGGCAGAAAATGCAGCGGGTGAAGCTCATCGGCGAGCTTCAAAGCCCCATTGACCCGGAGCCGGGCTGCCGCTTTGCGAAACGCTGCCTGTACGCCCGGGAGGGCTGCACCGGCCGGGACCTGGCGCTGCGGGACTTCGGCAGCGGCCACTTCTGCGCCTGCTGCCGGGCCGGCGCCCTGGAAGAGCAAACCCCGTCCAAGTGACGGACAGAATCATAAGGAGGAATTTGACATGACTGACAAGACGAGATGGCTGGGGCTGGGCCCCTGGCATGAGGACAACGAGAGCGAGCTGATCGACTGGACGGCGCAGCCCCAGTACAAGGGCCTGGTCAAGGGCGATTACTATCACGCCGAGCTGCGGTACAGCGGCCGCTGGGGCGACCCCGGCCACAAGGGCGAGCTGGACGTGGTGTTTGACGACGACGGCAAGATCGCCTTCGCCGAGTTCAACGAGACTACCATGGGCAACTACTATGTCCGCCACTTCCAGAATGTCAGCAAGCGCCGCACGGAGTTCCAGTTCTTCCAGGACTTCCATGACAAGCGCCGCAGCGTGGCCTATGGGCGGGTGCTGGCCAACGGCTTCAAATATGTGGAGGACCAGATCCTGGAAAAGCAGGACCTGGACGCTGACTATGACCTACTGACCGGTGCCTCCTTCTCCATGAAGAACATGATCGGCCTGAAGAACGACGTGTCCGCTCAGCGGAAGGACTCCAACCACAAGAAGCAGCGGTACTACGGCTACACCGAGGATTACGGCTACGGCATCACCGGCTGGCTCCAGGTGGTGGTGGAGGACGGCAAGATCGTCAGGTGCTTCTACGATGAGATCTTCGCCGATCACACCAAGGACATCGTCTACGACGACCTGAAGCAGTTCTACCGTCAGTCCAAGTATTTCTCCACTACCTATGAGGACCCGTTCCCCTCCGGCTGGGACCGCCACGCCTGGCTGGTGTGCTTCAAGGACCAGTCCGATGCCATCAACAAGAAGGTCTGCGAAACACAGGATATGTTCGATATCACCGGACTGCCCTGCGTGGAGGGCCCGGACATGGGCGTGGTGTGGGACAAGCCACACAAGGACGATGTGGCGCTCGTCTCCAACAGCGACGCCACAGCCCGCTCCGTCACCCGGCCCCGCTCTCCCGTGTGGAACAACTATCTGCGCCTGGCCAAGATCGTCCACGACGAGATGGTCAAGGACGGCGCCGTGAAGTAAGGAGGAACGAACATGGATAACACAGGAAAGAAGCCCGTCTGGTCCGTTCAGCCCCCCAAGGGGATGCTGAAGGGTGACTACTATCGGATCGAGGAACGGTTCCCGCCCTACTATCCCGGCGTAGAGGGGGAGTTTCCCGCCGATCCGGGTCACCTGGGCATTGTGGAGGCGGTGAAGGCCGACGGCAAGCTGATCTTTGTGGAGCTCAATGAGATCACGGCCCCCTCCTATTACAACCACCTGTACCAGGGCATCTCCAAGCGCCGCTCCAGCTACAGCTTCTGGCAGTACACGAAGCCCCGGATGCAGAAGGCCGGCTCCGTGCTGACCATGGGCATGCAGTACGTAGAGCAGCAGATGCTGGAGAAACAGAGCCTGAGCGGAGACTTCGATCTGGTGGCCAGCGCCTCCGGCAGCGTGAAGAAGCTGCTGACCTTCGCGGCCAAGCTGGACAAGGAGCTGGACGAGCCCTCCTCCAAGAAGCTGTACGTGGTGGTGGAGAACGGCAGGATCCGCTCCTGCCGCTTTGACGAGATCTTCGCAGACAACGAGGAGGACATCGTCCACCCCGAGCTGAAGAAGTACTACCGCCAGTCCAAATACGACTGCCCCACCTATGAGGATCCGTTCCCCTCCGGCTGGGACCGCCACGCCTTCCTGGTGGGCTTCCGCACCCAGATGGACAACCTGAACCTGAAGGTCTGCGCCACCCAGAACATGCTGGATCTGACCGGCCTGCCCCACGCCGCCGGACGGGATATGGGCATGATCTGGGACAATCCCAACCCAGACCATGCGCATCTGGATATGGATCCCAAGAACCGGCCGATGTATCCTGCGTTCATCAACTACCTGCGGATGGCCAAGGTTGTCCTGGAGGAGATGCGCAAGGACGGCGTTTTCCAGTAAAGACAAGAACCGGAAAGGAAAACCGTTATGGAGCATACCCGCGCATTTTTGGCGTACGACACCCTCTGCCGCATCGCGGCGGAAATCCCGGAGGACGGGGAGCAGCTGCTGGAGCAGTGCGAGGAGGAGGCCCACGGGCTGGAGCGCACCCTCAGCATGTTCGATCCCGACTCAGAGCTTTCCAGGCTCTGCCGGGACATCCGGCCCGGCGAGGCTGTGCCGGTCTCTGAGACCCTGTACACCTTCCTGGAGCAGAATCTGGAGATCTGCCGCCTGTCCGGCGGAGCATTCGACCCCACGGTGGGGCCGGTGGTAAAGCTGTGGGATTTTCTGTCCCAGACGCCCCGGATCCCCTCTGCGGAGCGCATCCGGGCGGTGCTGGACCGGGTGGGCTATCAGCACGTCCGCCTGGACCGGAATACGCGGACCGTGACGTTTGATCTTTCTGGAATCGGTTTGGATCCAGGCGCGGCCGGGAAAGGCTTCGCCCTGGGCCTGACCGTGGACCGCCTGCGGCAGGGCGGCGTCCGGCAGGCCGTGCTGGACTACGGCGGGAACCTGTTTGTGATCGGTGCGCACCAGGACGCGCAGGGCGGGACCCGGCCGTGGAAGGTGGCGATCCGGGACCCGGACAACACCGGCTCGGTGTTTGGGACGGTGCAGCTCCAGGACGCGGGCATCGCCACATCCTCCTGGTATGAGCACAGCTTCCAGAAGAATGGGACCGTGTACCACCATCTGCTGGACCCGCGGACCGGGTACCCCATGCCGCTGACACTGAAGAGCGTCTCCATCCTGTCCTCGCGGCCCGTTTACACAGACCTGCTCTCCACTGCCTTTTTCATCCTGGGGGAAGAGGAGGGCGGCGTTCTGGTGGACCGGCTGCGCAGGGACAGCGGCGAGATGATCGAATATGTGGCCGTACGGGAGGATGGGACTGTGGCCGCGTCTCCGGGCGCGGCGTTCGCCCCTGCCTGATCGATCTTGATGCAAAAAGCGATCCCCCTCAGTGCACACACTGAGGGGGATCGCTTCGTCCTGCTTGTGCCCGGCCGCCGGATATGGCGGGCGGCTCAGATCTTTTCAAACTGCGTCACATCGGAGACGAACAGCGTGGCACCGCCTACGGTCACCTCCGTGGGATAGGCCGCAGAGGGTGTGGCCAGCTGCACGTTGGAGGAGATCTTCTCCGTCCGGCGGGAGCAGTTCTGGCGGATGATGGCGATGGCCTGGGGCACCCGGTCCTCCTCTGTGCCGATCAGCAGCGTGGAGTTGCCGCCGGTGAGAAAACCACCGGTGGAGGCCATGCGGGTGAAGTAAAAGCCGGCGTCTGTCAGGGCGGCGCAGACCTCGCTGGTGTCCCGTCTGTTGACGATGGCGGTGATGAGTTTCATGGCAGTCGCTCCTTTGCGTTCGGGTTTCAGGGCCGCGCCCTTGCAGCGGTCCCAGATGTGGATGCGGTGGAGATAGAAGCACAGGCCCAGCGTTCCGGTCACGACTTCCGCAATGGGAAAGGCCAGCCACGTGTAGGCCAGATCGATCCTGGAGAAGAGCCAGAATACGGGAATCAGGCAGAAGATCTGCCTGGTCAGGGAGAGCAGGACGCTGGGCAGCGCCGCCCCGATGGCCTGGAAAAAGACCGGCAGGATCAGGGAGGGCACGGCGGGCAGAAAGCTGATGCCGATGATGTGGAAGGCTTGGACGCCGATCTCCAGGACCGCGGGCTCCGCGGTGAAAATGCGCAGCAGCTGTTCCGGGATCAGCTCGAAGCAGGCGATCCCCACCAGCATGAAGGACATGGCCAGCAGGACGGAGTTCTTCACCACCCGGCGGCAGCGGCCGTAGGCACCCTTGGCGTATGTATAGCTCAGCAGGGGGACGATGCAGGTCTGGAGTCCGGAGAGGGGGATGAAGAAGAAGGACTGCACCTTGTAATACAGGCCCAGGACCGTCACGGCGTCATCGGAAAAGCCGGCCAGGATCATGTTCAGGGCCATGATATAGACCGTGAACAGAAGCTGCATGAAGATGGAGGGAAATCCCAACCGGTAGATCTTGGCCGCATAGGAGCGGAACACCCGGATGGGGGGCGGCTTCCGGAATCCGGAGACAACAATGAGCGCCGCCAGCACCTGGCCTGACACCGTAGCAAAGGCGGCACCGGCCACTCCCAGCGCCGGTGCCGGGCCAAGGCCGAAGATCAGAATCGGGTCCAGCACGATATTGGCCGCGGCGCCGGCGATCTGGGCCAACATGGGCAGGCGCATGTTGCCGCGGGCTTGGTGGACCTTGCTCCAGGTACTCTCCAGAAACACACCCGGACTGCCCACGCAGACGATGGTACCGTATGTCACGGCAAGGTCCGCCACGGAGGAGGACTCCGTGGAGATCGCGGCAAAGGGGCGCATCAGCAGGCCGCTCAATACGGCGAAGATCAGCCAACTGATCAGCGCCAGGACCGTCCCTGTTCCGGCGGTCCGGTCGGCTAGGTGGTGGTTCCCCTGGCCGTCGTACCGGGACATCAGGGTATTGACGCCCACGCCGGTGCCGACAGCGATGGCGGTGACGATCAGTTGAACAGGGTAGACGATGGAGAGGGCGGTGAGGCCGTCACTGGAGAACTGGCCCACAAAATAGCTGTCCACGATGTTGTACATGGCCTGGATCAGCTGGGCCAGCATGACCGGAGGCGCGATCCGCATCAGGATGGCCCAGACACTCTCTGTATCAAAGAGGCTGTATGCAGAGGATGCTCTCATGATATGGCGGTGCTCCTAACAGGTTCGGGATCTTCCAACCTCCCGCAGAGGGGCGGCCGGGACTTGCGGGGAAGATTATAGCCGGGCCGGAACTGTTTGTCAAGACGCGCAGGGGGCCGGAACAGGCAGAGGAGGCGCTTTTGGAAAAACCTCCAAAAGCGCCTCCGCTTTTTCTTGCGAGTCTGTGGGAGTAAGAGAGGGAACAACGGCGCGGCAACCGGGTCTCAGATGTTCTCCGGCGGGCGGTCCGGCAGGCGGCCCAGGGGACGGTACACGGTGAAATACATGGTGAGGCTGCAGGCCAGGCCGCCTACCAGCTGGGAGATGGCCTCGGCTGTGAATACGCCGGTGGTGCCCATCCAGATAGGCAGGACGACCGTCAGCGGCGCATTGATGATGGCTTTGCGCAGCAGAGAGAAGAAAACCGCCTGCTTGGAGCGCCCCAGGCTCACGAACACACCCTGCCCCGCCATTTGGAGGGACATGGGGATAAACAGGCAGAAGTAAATGCGCAGGGCGGGGATGCCGGCAGCCACCACCTCCGGCTCACTGTTGAAGACCCGGATCAAAAGCCCGGGGAACAACATGGCGGCGGCCCAGAAGACAGCGGCGTAACCAACCGTCACCGCCACGCTGAAGCGGATGGAGCTCCGGACGCGGCTGTATCGGCCGGCGCCGTAGTTGTACCCGGTGACCGGCTGGGCGCCGTTGGTGAGCCCCTGCACCGGCATGAAGAACACCTCCCGCAGGGAGTTGATGATGGTCATCACGCCTACGTACAGGTCGCCGCCGTATGCCTGGAGCGTGGCGTTGCACACCACCTGCACCAGACTGTTGGTGAGATTCATGAAGAAGCCGGACAGGCCCAGGGCCACGATGGATTTCACCCGCCCGGCGCCCAGCGCCAGATTCCGCAGGCGGAGCCGCAGGATGGCCTTCCGCCCGGTGAGGAATTTCAGTACCCACACGGCGGAGCAGCCCTGGGCGATCACGGTGGCCGGCGCCGCGCCCCGCACCCCCATGTCCAGGGCGAAGATGAAGACCGGATCCAGCACGATGTTGACCACCGCCCCCAGGCCCACGGTCATCATCCCGGTGCGGCCGAAGCCCTGAGACGTGATGAAGGGATTCATCCCCAGGCCGATCATGACAAAGACGGTCCCCAGCAGATAGATGGTCATGTACGCCTCGGCATAGGGATAGGTGGCGTCACTGGCGCCGAACAGGTAGAGCAGGGGATGCCGGAACAGCAGGAACACCCCTGTGACAGCGGCGCCGAAAATCAGCAGAAGGGTGAAGGCGTTGCCCATGATCCGCTCGGCCTCTTCCTCCTCGCCCTTGCCCCGGTAGATGGAGCACAGGGGGGCGCCCCCCGTGCCGCACAGGTTGGCAAAGCCCATCACGATGGAGATGATGGGCAGCGTCAGCCCCAGGCCCGTCAGAGCCAGATGCCCGGGGAGCCGCCCCAGGTAGATGCGGTCCACCACGCTGTACAGCACGTTGATGAGCTGGGCAGCCGTCATGGGCAGCGCCAGCGAAATGATGTTGCGGGGAATGCTGCCGACGGAAAAATCGTGCTCCTTGCTTGCCACGGATTCGTTCTCCTCCTTACAGTTCCGTTTTGCTCACGCCGGTTTCAGGCCCCGGCTGGGGCCGTTCCGCCCGCCGCGCTCCCCCTTTGGATGGCCCGGTAAAACCACAGGGCTGCGGCCAGCGAGATGGCGTCCACGATGGGCTGCACCCACATACAGCCGTACAGGGGAAAGAGCGCGTCCATGAGATAGAGCAGCGGAATGTCCAGTACACCCTTGCGCAGGATCGAGCAGACCAGGGACTCCCTGGCCCTGCCCATGGCCTGGAACTGGATGATCATGGGATAGCACAGGGCCATCATGGGCATTGCCGTCACCATGCACCGCAGGAACACGGCCCCATAGCGGACTGTCGCAGCATCGGCAATGAACAGGGAGACCAGGGGGGTGGCAAACGCCTCATAGCAGACCAGACACAGCACGGCGAAGCCAAAGGACATCAGGCTCCCTATCCGGAAGGCCTGCGCACGCCGATGGTGATTCCCGGCAGCGTGGTTATAGGCCAGCAGCGGCAGAAGTCCGTTGGAGACACCGATGGAGAAATACAGGGGCAGCTGGTCCAGTTTTTTTACGATGCCCAGGGCCGCCACCGCCTCTGTGGGGTATTGGGATACAAAGTCGGCCTGGGCAGCGGTGGCCACCACTGTCAGCGCATACTGCAGGGCGGAGGGGAAGCCGATGGCCAGAATGGGGCGCAGGTACTGGGCGGCATACCACAGATTCGCCGGCAGCAGGTTCAAATAGGTGGCGCCCCGGCGGCGGACCAGATAGACGGCAAAACAGGCCACCGCCGCCCCGTTGGAGAGGGCCGTGGCCATGCCCGCGCCCACCGCGCCCAGGCCCAGGAACTGGGGCAGGACGAACAGCGGGTCCAGCAGGATATTCAGGACGCCGCCGAAGGAGACCCCGAAGGCGGCGGCTCCGGCGCCGCCCTCCGCCCGGACCAGATTCGCCAGGAGGGTGTTGAGAATGGTGAAGGGGCCGCCCAGTATGACGACCCATTTGGCGTATCCGTAGGCAGCAGCATAGGTAGCCTCGGTGGCGCCGCACAGGTGCAGCACGGGATCGGCCAGCAGTCGGAACGCCGCGGAGAAGAGCAGGGCGGACAGCAGGCCGCCGGCCAGAGAGACAGCGGCGATCCGCCGGGCACCCTCCTCGTCCTGACGGCCCAGGGCCCGGGCGATGGCGCTGGCCCCGCCCACGCCGAAGAGGTTGGAAATGGCGGTCAGCATCAGAAAGGAGGGATAGGCCACAGTGACGGCCGCGGTTTCATGGGGGGCGTTCAACATCCCCACAAAGTAGGTGTCCGCCAGATTGTAGACCAGCGTGACCATCTGACTGGCCACGGCCGGGACTATCTGCAGCAGCACGGCCTTTCGGACGGGTGTCTTCGCAAAGACCTCCAGATTCTGTTTCCTGTTCATATCCACAGCACCTGCGATTCCTGAAATAGACCGCCTGCGAGGGTCAGCGGTCGGCCACAGCCTTGCGCATCCACTTTCCACTCTTGACCCGGAGCAGGGAGACCGCCGCGCCGATCAGCCAGCCGGCGGGGATGGACCACCAGATGGCGTTGGCCCCCAGCGGGGTGAGATACACCAGTGCGTAGGCGATGCCCACCCGGGAGAACAGGTTGGCCATGGAGCTGAAGGTGAAGGCTGCCATGTCACCCGCGCCCCGCAGCATCCCGTTGGGGACGAACAGCAGGCCCATCAGGATATAGAAGAGGGAGACTGTGTGCATATAGGCCAGACCGTAGCCCATGGCGCCCGAGGCGTCCCCCGGGTCCAAGAACAGGGACAGCAGCTGGTTTCCGAAGAGGAAGATGATGACGGTGATCAGCAGAGAGAATACCGCCACCATCAGCAGACAGGCCTTCAGGCCCTCCTTGACCCGCTCGTACTTGCCTGCACCGATGTTTTGGGCCGTGAAGCTGGACATGGCGTTGGAGATGTTCATGTTGGGCAGCATGGCCAGGGAGTCGATCTTCGTGGCAGCAGTGTATCCGGCCACCAGCACTTTGCCGAAGGAGTTGACCAGACCCTGCATCATCATCATGGAGAGGGACACCAGAGACTGCTGGAGCATGGAGGGCAGGCCGATCTGGGCGATGCGCTTCACCGCCACTATGTGGAAGAGGGGCAGCTTCACGCCCTGTTTTTCCGGCTCGCAGGGCATCCGCCGCATCCGGCGGAGCAACACCAGCAGGGAGGCCACGGCGCAGAGGCCCTGGGCGATCAGCGTGGCCCACGCCACGCCAGCCACGCCCATGCCGAAGCGGATGACGAACAGCAGGTCCAGCACGATGTTTGTCAGGCTGGAGATCATCAGGAAGATCAGGGGCGTCTTGCTGTCCCCCTGGGCGTTATAGATGCCGTTGAGAGTGTTGTAGAGGAACAGGAAGACCGCGCCGCCGAAATAGATCTGCAGATACGTCCGGGAGTCGGCCATGATATCCGGGTCCGTGCCCAGCAGCTGCAGCAGGGGACCGGCCAGCAGCGTTCCCAGGCCCATGATGAGGAGCCCCAGGACGCCCAGAGAGATGATGGCGGTGGAGATGGTGGTCTTCATCTCATGGATGCGCCCGGCACCGAACAGCTGGGACACCACCACCGTACAGCCCATGGACAGTCCGGAGGCCACGGCCACCGACAAAAACACGATGGGGAAGGAGGAGCCTACGGCCGCCACTGCGTCTTCGCCCACAAATTTTCCCACCACCGCGGTGTCCACCATATTGTAGAGCTGCTGGAACAGATTGCCCGCCACCATGGGCAGGGCAAAGAAAAACAGCAGATTCAGCGGTCTGCCCTCCGTCAGATTCTTAACCATGTTCACTTCCCTCTCCTCGACAAAATTCGATCACATTCTCCGCAATGCGGGTCAGAAACGCCTCGTTCAGGGCGCGCTCCTCAGGGGTGAAGCCCTGGTATTTGACATGCCCCCACTCCTCCAGAATCCGCTGGACGCCCTGATATGCGCCCTCCCCCGCGGAAGTCAGAGAGACATGCTTCTCCCGGCGGCACCGGGCGCTCACCTGCCGCTCCACCAGGCCGCGCTTTTCCAGACGGGCCAGGCTCCGGGCC
>ERZ1504180.260-NODE-260-length-18924-cov-2.447242_pt1 | contig 18924 bp, 16 predicted proteins | sample MGYA00574903_ERZ1504180 | MGnify/ENA primary metagenome ERZ1504180 (study PRJEB39906, sample SAMEA3182061) | gut metagenome | biome: human; feature: gut; material: Stool; isolation source: human stools | place: Canada | collected 2013-01-14 ...
ATCAGCATTTCAGAAAGTTCTTTATCGTTGGTAAAGTCAACGGCAGCGCCCATCTGAGAAATTTCATAAGAGACGTCAAAGCCCTTGGCGATACCTTCAACAATGTTTCTGACGTTTTCGGCCATGTAATCATTGATGGAGCTGGTTTCACCGCGAACTTCTAAAGCCATGTGGGCAGAGCTCGGAATAACGTTGCGGCCTTCACCGGCGCGCAGCGTGCCGACGTTAATACGAGTCATACCACCGCCGTGACGAGGAATACCCATCATCTGTACAACTGCGTTGCAGGCTGCTGCCAGAGCGTTGCGTCCGGCGTTCGGTTCTTTACCGGCGTGAGCAGGTTTGCCCTTGAAAGTTACGTCGTATTTGGAGGTGCAAAGCAAGCCGTAAGGAGCGGCAACGATTTCACCGGTATCAGCCATGAAGGAAATGTGGCTGCCGAGGAAGTAGTCGGCATCGTCAACAATTCCGGAAGCAGCAATAGCGCTGGCGCCGCGAACACCTTCTTCAGCGGGCTGGAAGACGATCTTGAACTTGCCCTTCAATTCATCTTTATGCTCGGCAATCCAATGAGCCAGAGTCAGACCGATAGAAATGTGGGAGTCATGACCGCAGGCGTGCATAAAGCCGGCGTGCTGGCTTCTGAAACCTTCTTTGTTCGGCTTATGTTCGGGATTATCGGTTTCGTTTACGCAAACGCAGTCAATATCGAAACGGAAAGCAGTGGTCGGACCTTCTTTGCCGGTGTCAAGCAAAGCAACACAGCCTGTGTAGCCTTCAGTTTCGTCAATGAAAGACTGAGAAACTCCGCGGGCCAGGGCGTTCTTAATGCCTTCCTGAACGAGTTTTTCGTTGCGGCCGAAAACCTGTTCGGGGTTGATAATCTTGGTGCCGAGCAGGACTTCATAGCCCCAGGAGCGCAGCTTGGTGACGATGTAATTCGTGGTCCAGAATTCTGTCCAGCCTTCTTCCGGCCACTGATGAAGCTCACGTCTTTGTTCGACAAGCTGCTTGGTGTAATCAGTCATTTTTTCTCCTTTTGTTTTGTCAGTTCGTTATATACATAACAGACTGATTTTAAACCAGTCGTAACGAAATGTGAACACTTTTTTTAGTCATCAGAAAATCCCATGAATATTAAGCTCTTACCTTATTTACCCCGTAAAAACACAAACCGCCCGACCCACAGAAGAGCCGAGCGGTTTTATTTGTTCAGCTAAGGCTGATTAAACCATAATCAAAGCCAAGGTAATCACGCCCACGATCATCGGGATTGCGGTACGTTTCACCAATTGGATCGGCGGAACCATTGCGAGACCGGAAATAAGAATCACAACACCGGCGATCGGAGACATCGTACGGCCGAGGGAGCCGGAGATGAGTGCCAGAGAACCGAGGTTAGGAACCTGCATTCCGAAGTCAAGTGCGTGCGGAGTAACCGCTTCGTTGAAAGCAAAGGTTGCAGCGTCGCCGGAACCGGTAATAACAGCCAGAACGAATGGTCCGAGAGAACCGCCCCAGCGAGCGAGTTCGTTGGAAGCTTTCAGAGCTGTCACAAAAGCGTCAATCAGACCGGCAGAGCGAAGACCGGCTGCGAACACGCCGGCGGCAATGATGATACCCATTACATCGCCGTAGCCGTTGCCCATACCTCTGAAGAATTCTTTGGAGAACTTCTGAGGATCGCACCAGGAAACGAGCAATGTGAAGATGGCGCCGAGAACCATAGCCTGAGCCACACCCATCTTAAGAACAGGAACATACTTGTTGCCGAGAACGAGGATGATCAGCGGAACCAGCGGAGCAAGAGCCTTGAGGAAGTTGATCTTTTCGATCGGGGCGCCACCTTCTTTGGCAGAATAAGCAGCCAGCTCTTCAGCTGTCGGCTTGTTGTCGCGAAGAACTAAACAGACGATCGTAATACCAACCAAACCGATACCCATCATGATGAGCGAGAACGGAGTGTGGAGAGAGATCAAATCCATCACGTTCATCTTGGAGATGCCGGCAACGAAGTTGTTGTGGCTCATACCCGGAGAAAGAATGGAACCGTAAGTACCCATCAAAATTGCAGCACCGGCTGCAGCGGGACGGATACCGGCGCGAATCATGACCGGAATGAATGTAGCACCCACAGCAGCAGCACAACCTGCAGCAGAAGGAATCGCAATGTTGACAAAGAAAGTCACGGCGGTAGCAGCCGGAATCAGCAGAATGCCCAATTTCTTGAGCGGAGCTGCAAGCAGGCTAACCAAATGACGGTCGCAGGAGTATGCGTAACGACGTAAGCAAAACCCATCGCACCGCAGATTGCCATGATCAAGCTGGCGTTTGTCATACTCTTAGCAAACTGGTCTAAAGCTGCCATCGGTTTCATCGAAATGCAGCATAAGAACAAGCCGGCAGTGAACAACACCAAACGTGTCTCATAGCGCTTAATTAAGCAGTAAATCGTCGCAATAATGACGAGCACTGCAATCCAGGCTGTAATTGACATCGAATAAATACCTATTGATTTTTTGTTTACTGCTTTTCCCGATTCGGAAAAAACTCTCCCCGGCCGAAATGGTAAGAAATCACTATTTCAGCCTGCCGTGAGTGTTTCACATTTGTCACTTTTTTGTAATGTGGGTAACCCTTACATCTGCACATTTTTCTTATATTTTCTTATATTTAGACATAAAATTATTTGTCCCGATTATTTGCGACCTTAATCACTTTGTCCCCATCATTCAGGGGCCGAATTGTCGCTTTCCTCTTTATTGAGAATTCAATATTCACACCAGGAGAACCTATGACAACTGACTTCCAGAAAGAGTCTCTTTCTTTTGCTCAAAAATGCTTTGACGATGTTCGAGCCATGTCCAAAGACACCACCGGCGTTTCCAGACAGGGTTACGGTCCGGTCGAAACAAAGGTCCTTGAATACTTCAAAAAGATCGGCGAGGAACTCAAGCTCGAAATCAGCACCGACAAGGCCGGCAACGTTTGGATGACTGTCCCCGGAAAAAATCGCAATCTTCCCGCACTCGTAAGCGGCTCTCACGCCGACTCTGTTCCTCAGGGCGGCAACTACGACGGATTGGCCGGCATCGTCGCCGCCCTGACCGTTGCCCGCTGGATGCGCGAAACCGGATATCAGCCCGAACGCGATTACACGGTTCTGATGATGAGAATGGAAGAAAGCTCCTGGTTCGGCAAATGCTATGTCGGCTCTCTCGGCATGACCGGTCAGCTCACCGAAAAGGACTTAGCCCTCAAACACCGCAGCAACGGAAAAACACTTGACCATCAAAGAATGTGGTTTCAATCCTGATGATCTGACGACCGGCAAACCGGTGGTTGACCTCAGTAAAATGGCTGCCTTTATCGAACTGCATATCGAACAGGGACCAACGCTTGATTCTTCCGACGAATACCGTGTCGGCATTGTCACAGGCATCCGCGGCAATCTTCGTCATAAGACGATCCGCTGCATCGGCCAGACCGCCCACTCCGGCGCCGTTGACAAGCAGTTCAGACACGACGCCGTGCTCGCTTTCGCCGAATTGGCCTATCGCATGGACTGCTTGTGGGATGAATGGCTGAAAGCCGGACATGATCTGGTCTTCACGATCGGCGTCGTTCACACCGCTCCGACTTCTGCAATCGCGATCGTGCCGGGAGAAGTGACCTTCTGCTCAGACATTCGCTCCCTGTCTCAGGAAACGCTCGACGGATTCCACGCTTTGTTTGAAGAAGAAGCCCGCAAAGTCGGAGACAAGCGCGGCGTCAAATTTGAATTTGACGGTGTGATCAAGAGCCAGCCGCTCGCTATTCACAAAGAACTCAGCGAGCACTTAGCCAAATCGGCTACCGAGGCAGGCCTCAAAGTTAAGAAACTGCCTTCCGGAGCAGGTCATGACACGGTAATTTTCGGCAATCTCGGAATTCCAGCCGCCATGATCTTCGTGGCCAACCAGAAGGGTTCTCATAACCCGAACGAAGCCATGGAAATCACAGACTTCATCCAAGGCGCAGAGGCTCTGTGGCATGCCGTCAAAGAATTCCCGACCGAAGGCATCCGCTAATTAGCTATTAGCTTTCCGCAGGCGTCCTAAGTGTTGGCTTCGGGCGCCTTTTTATTTCGGCATTCTGAAAATAATCGAACAAACGCTCGTCCGTCATTAGAATTAACTCAAGTTGCACCGTTTGTTCATTCATGGAGAAGCCGAAAGTGAACCTGAAAAAACTCCTCGTAACTTTCAGCCACTCGCTGTTTTGGCAGATCTCCTGCCTTTTGCTCGTCGTTACTGCTTTTGCTTTTGGCGCCCTCTTCCTCGTTCTTCAAATCTCGGAGGACTCAACAGGAAAAGGAAGCGCCATTAATGTTTCGGGCTCCCTTCGCATGCAAAGCTACGTTCTGGCTCTAACGGTCGCTAGGAGCTCAGAGGATTCTGAAGCTGTGCGCAGCAAGGATATCAAAGCGGCCATCGCAGAATTCGAAAGACGCTTGAATCTGCCGGGCCTGACCAATGCCATCCCCGAGGAGGCTTCCAACGAACTTCGAAAAAGTTACGACATTATTTCTTCCGATTTTTATTCAAAAATAAAACCGCTGGCACTTGAAACTATTCAGCAGCCGCAAAAGATCCATAATTTTTTAAATGCCGTTCCTCAATTTGTGTCGGTGATTGACACTTTCGTGTTCGATCTGGAGCAAGACCTCGAGTCAAAAAGCAACTTTATTCATGCCGGTCTTATCGCTTTCATGCTGCTCGCTTTTGTGCTTTTCTTCGGTGTGCGCTATTTTCTGCGCCATACGCTGTTTGAGCCCCTGGAGGATTTAGCCAACCTCGCCTCCTCTGTTCGGAACGGAGATTTCAGCAAGTCCAGCAGTTATAAAAAACATAATGAGATTGGGACGCTTTCAGAAAGCATGAACTTCATGATCCGCGACCTATCGCGCATGTACTCTTCCTTGGAGGAACAAGTTCGTGAAAAAACAGCCGACCTGAATCGCCAAAATAAGGCGCTTAACTTGCTATATGGACTTAAGAACGTCCTAAGCGCTGAACTCAACCGATCGGTCTTGGAAAAAGCGCTGGATTTTTGCTCTGAAAACTTAGAGGCTTTGAGCTGCGCCGTCTATCTTCGAAACGACGGCGACAAAACACTTCGTCTTGCCGCCCGCTTCAGTCAGCATCCGATCGACCCTGAGGAAATAAGAAAGTTTTTTGAAGGTCAGAACATTTCGTTCGAGAAATACAACTTCTTTAAGAGAGAAGTCCTTGGGAAAGACTGCACGCTCGTTCTTGTCCCCGGAGCCGTCGGGACGACGCGGCTGTCTTTTGCTGCGATATTTTGCGGAGAAGCTCCGGTGCATATCGACAGAGAACTGCTCCGAAGTATCGCCAGAGAATTTGCGTTAGCGATCAACAACTCCGAAAAGAACGTTGAGTCTCGCCGTCTGATTCTTTTTGAAGAACGTTCGACGATCGCCCGTGAACTTCATGACTCGATCGCACAGTCCTTATCTTTCTCACGAATTCAAATCACGCGTCTGGACGCCGCGCTTAAAAACAAGTCCGATGAAGCTGAAGTCCGCAGCATCCTCGATGAGCTCAAGCTCGGTGTGATCACCGCTTACCAGCAGCTTCGTTCGGTTCTAACGACCTTCCGCTTGAAGCCTAAGTCTCCGGACCTTCGAGAGAACATTCTCTCTTCTCTCGACGAATTCAAGGAGCGCTCAGGCATCGATTACACCGTCGATAATCAGATTCAAAGTTTCGAGCTGGATGCCCAAAGCCATGTCCATCTGCTCCATATTCTGCGGGAGGCGCTCACCAACGTGGAGAAGCATTCTCGGGCAACCGCAGTGGAAGTCAGTTTTAAGCCCATGGGGGAAGGAACCTTTGAAATGCGCGTCTCAGACAACGGACAAGGTTTTGATCTGAAGAGCAAAAAAGGACATTACGGCTTGGAAATCATGCATGAGCGTGCTAAGGTATTGGGCGGGGAATTACACGTGGAACCCGTCATCCCCCATGGAACTTCAGTCGTTCTTCGTTTTAATTCTCTCAAGAAAACGGTTGCATAATGACAAGCGAACATGACATTATTGTTGTAGATGATCACCCGCTTTTTCGGCGCGGCGTCATCCAATTATTGAAGATGGATCCGTCCTTTAACGTCGTCGCAGAAGCCGGCGATTTTGAAGCCGCAATGGTTGCCGTAAGAGAAAGAGATCCTGACATTGTTCTTCTGGATCTAAACATGAAGCACACCAGCGGTGTTGAGATCCTCACTGCCATTAAAGCATTTGATCCGTCGATCCGCGTCATCATGCTGACGGTGTCCGACTCCCCTTCCGATTTGCTGCAGTGCTTTCAAAACGGTGCGAACGGCTACCTGCTCAAAGATCAGGAACCGGAACAAATTCTTGAAGACATTCAGAAAGCGGCAAAAGGCCAAACGGTTCTCTCGGCCTCCATGAATCAAGCCCTGACCGAATGCTTAAGAGAAGAGTCCTTCAGCAAAGAGCGCCGCCTCTCCGAACTCACGGAGCGGGAGAAGAGTGTCTTAAAGCTCATTGCTCAGGGCAAAACTAATAAAGAAATCGGCAAAGCACTCGAGATTTCCGACGGTACGGTAAAAGTACACGTCAAACATGTGCTCCACAAACTATCTTTCCGCTCCAGGGTAGAAGCGGCTGTTTGGGCAAAGGAACAAAAGAATCTTTAGCCGCAGGCAAACGAAAAAAGCGCACAACCAAATTCGGAAGTGCGCTTTTTTTGATGCTTTGAATCTTACTTCTGCGGCATGACTTCAGCGTGGCAAAGCAAGCATTCGTAGCGGTTGGGGTTCACCTTATCGCCGGTCACATGGCTGGGAGGCAGCGGTGTGGGAGAGCCTTTGGCTACTTTCATACCCGGTTCGCCGGGGATGTGGCACATCACGCAGACGTTCTTTTCCGGAGTAATCGGAATGTAAGCCGCGATCGGATGCGGAATCATCGGGGGAGCAAATTTGGCGAGCTCAGACGTCTGAGCAGGCTGTTGTGCATACACGGCAGGGACGAAGACCAGTGCAGCAAGAGAAAGCATGAATAATTTTTTCATATGAACTCCTATTGAGTTTTCTTTGAATCTTTAATCAGGCGAATTCCGAACTTCAGACTGTTTTCCGGGCAAATGCTCACGCATTTACCGCAGTTCGTGCATTCTCCGGAAGCGTACATACCGATTTCCGCCGCTTTCTTGAAGTTAATCACTTGCGGTTCGGGGCAGACTTTAATGCAGTCGCCGCAGCGGGTGCACGTATCATTGTCGAACTTGACCTTGGTCAGACCGATCTTTCCCCACAGTGCCCAGAAGGCGCCTAAGGGACACAAATGGCCGCACCAGCCGCGTTTTGTCACGGCAAGGTCAAGTGCAAAGATTCCGAAGACAGCACTTAACAGACCTAAGAATCCTCCGTAAACGATCTCACGCCACAGAATGCCTTGCGGGCTGATAGCTTCAAATGCCGCCGTTCCGGTTACTATGGACAGGATCAGGGCAAGCGCCAGAAGCACATAACGCGTACCGGAAGACAGAGACAAGACGTTCGTATTGATGCCTAATTTCTTACGGCACCAAAAGGCAAAGTCCGTGACCAAGTTCATCGGACACACCCATGAGCAGAACGATCTGCCGCTTACAACCCAATAGACGGCGAGAATGATTCCGGCTCCGATCATGGATTCCGGTGAAAGCCAGTACTGAGCGACCAGGCGCTGCAGTGCGGCGAACGGATCTGCCAGAGGAACGGTGTCAAAGATTCGAGATGAAGAAAGATCCCCGGCAAGAAGCGGATGACCGAGGACTTTCCAGCCGAAGCGGAATGTACCGATGAAGGCGAGCAGAATGCAGAACTGAACAAAACGGCGCGCAATCGTAAAACGATAGCGGTGCAGCCATTCTCCGAACGTGCGGGGCGCGTCCAGATGACGAATTACTTTTTTGTTTTCCATCATGGCAGCTCCGAATTCAAGAAGTCCAGGCCTCCCGGAGGAAGCGGCTTCCCGTCTTTACTCGTCATCGGTGCATCGGGCACAGCTCGAGCATCGAGTTTTTCCTTCCAGCCCAAACGATAGTGGTCGCCGATCTTACCGAGGAACGCATCCGGATCAACAATGTTGATCGAAGGTTTATCGGTCGGACAGCTATGAACGCACAAACCGCATCCGGTGCACTTATCGGGATGAATTTCCGGTACGAACATCGCATGGTTACTGATCTGACGCGGCTGGCTTACGGTCGCGATAGCAGATTTCGCAGCGCAGACCTTGCCAAGACAAGCATGTGTAGTGGTCGATCGCGGCCACACCCATTTTTGCCTCAGTAATGTCGGTTAACTCGTGTGACAGCGCCCCGCTCGGACAGGCTTTCACGCAGGGGATGTCTCTGCACATATAGCAGGGAATATCACGCGGCGTAAAGAACGGAGTTCCGGGAGCGGCGATATCGTTGAAACGGGCCAGTTTCAGCGTGTCGTAAGGACACGCTTCCACACACAGCCCGCATTTAGAACAGGCGGTTTCAAATCGATCAGGAGGCAGTGCTCCGGGCGGACGGGGAACAAACCCCTGGGCTTTAGCGGACTTCTGCAGGAATAAATCCCAAATCAGACCGGCGCCCACGCCGACGGCAGCGACTTGCAAACCTTTCTTTAAAACGTCTCTTCGGGTTTGATTCGTCATGGAGGATACGGAGGGCCGGACGGCCCTCCCGTTAAAAGTTACTGAGCTTTATAGACCTTGACGGCAGATTTCTTGAAATCCGGTTCTTCGGAAATCGGGTCTGTCGCGTCAATAACGACCTGGTTGGTCTGAACCTTTCTGTCGAAGAAGGCGAGCCAAGTCATTCCTCTCGGCATGAAGTTACGCTGGTTGGTCTGAACAATCGCCTTGACCTGACCGCGGCGGCTTTCGCAAACTGCGACGTCACCGTTCTTCAGGCCGCGTTTTTCAGCATCCTTCGGATTCATGTACAAGAAGGAGTTCGCCTGAGCACGTTCGAGTTCAGGGACTCTCATGGTCATACTGCCGGTATGCCAATGTTCAAGGATACGGCCGGTGCAGAGCCACAGGTCATATTCCTTATCCGGCTGTTCGACAGGAGCAGCATACGGACGGAAGAAGATCTTGGCCTTGTTGGGCAGCGGAACCGGTTTCGGATCCGTGACTCCGAACAGGTTGCCTGTCGGGATCGCCTTGAAGAGCTTACCGTAGAAAGCGTAACCGCCTTCCTTGACATACGGGTCATAGTCCTGATTAAAACGGTAGAGTGTTTCTTTACCGTTAACAACCGGCCAAATCAAACCGCGTGTTTCGGAGTTCATATAGGTTGTGAAGTCGGCCAGGTCATGGCCGTCACCCAATGTGAACTTGCGATATTCGTTGAACAGGGCCTTTTCAGGGAACCAGTTCAGGTTGCCCGGAGCAGTTGTGCTGTTGATCTTGCTGACGAGGTCAGGATCAGGCCAAGCCACTTTCAGGTTGTCAGGACGTGCAAAGAGAACGTCATAGAGCGTCATATCGGGTTTAATGCCCATCTTCTCGGCTTCGTCGAGAACGCTCGGCAGTTTACCGTCAATGTAGCCTTCTACCTTGAGGCCCGGAACCGGCTGTTCGCCCCAGCAGTCTTTAACCTGCAGACGTTTTGCAAATTCCATCATCATCCACAGATCGGTACGAGCTTCTCCGGGAGGATTGGCCATCTGCTGCCAGCCTTGTGTACGACGTTCGGCGTTGCCGTAGAGACCCCATTTTTCGAAGATCATGGCAGCCGGCAGAATCAAGTCAGCGTATTGGCAGGAGAATGTCGGATATGCGTCTGCAATCACAACGAAGTTTTCGGGATGGCGAGCAGCCTTGAGCCAGTGGTTGGAGTTAGGCGCAGCCTGGAAGGGGTTGATCACCTGTGTCCAAACAAAGTTGATGGAGTTGTCTTCCATGCCGCGGAGGATTTCCATATAAGCACGGCCAACCTTCGGGTTAATCGTCTTTTCAGGAATGCCCCAAATCTTTTCACTCTTCACGCGAGCCGGCTTCTGAGCAACCAGCAGGTCAGACGGCAGACGGTGGCAGAAAGTACCGACTTCACGAGCAGAACCGCAGGCGGAAGGCTGACCGGTTAAGGAGAAGGCACCGTTGCCCGGACGAGCGTGTTTGCCAAGGAGCAGATGGACAGAGTAGATCTGTTCATTGACCCAAACGCCTCTCTGATGCTGGTTGAAGCCCATGCACCAGAAACTGAGGATGTCGTTCTTCTTGTCGATATAGATATCAGCAAGATTCTTAAGTTTCTTCTTGAAGTCTTCCAGGCTTTCGTCAGGATCGCCCTTAGCGATCTGAGCCGTAAAGTCCAAGGTGTAGGGTTCAACGCCCTTCTTGAAGTCTTCAAAAGAGATGCTCCAGTGAGCACCGGCTTTACCGCCCTGCTGAGTCTGTTTAACTTCCTTACCGGCCATTTCAGGACGGCCCTGAGCGATTGCTTCTTCCTTGCTCAGAATGATGGCGTTCTGTTTAGCCTGAATATCCTTTTCTTTCGGGAATGCGTATTTATCGGTCGGACGCATGCCGTAGCCGATATCCATTGCGCCGGCTGCGAAGATGCAGTGCTTGTTGACGAAATCGTGGTCGATTGCGTCACGGTGAACAATTTCTCTCAGGATGTAGTTGAGGATTGCCAGGTCACCGTTCGGAGCGAAGATGATCGTTTCATCGGCCATGTTAGAACTCATGTTCTTATAGGTCGTGAGGTTGATGATCTTCGTTTCTTTGTGTGTCAGCTTACGGTCGGCAACACGAGACCAAAGAACCGGATGGGCTTCGGCCATGTTGTTGCCCCACAAGACCATTGTGTTGCACTTTTCGATATCGGAGTAGTTGTTTGCCGGTTCATCGATACCGAACACTTGATAGAAACCGACCACAGCGCTCGCCATGCAAAGACGTGCGTTCGGGTCAAGGTTGTTGGAACGCCAGCCGGCTTTTACGAGTTTGCTGGCTGCGTAAGCTTCAGGAATGGTGTACTGGCCGCTGCCGAGGATGGCGACGCCTGTCGGTCCTTTTTCCTTATAAACACGTTTGAACTGGTTCGCCATTTCGGTGAGGGCTTCGTCCCATGTCACCGCTTCAAACTTACCGTTCTTATCAAATTTGCCGTTAGTGCGGCGCATCAGAGGCTGTGTCAGACGATCCTTACCGTAGAGGATCTTGGCATTGAAATAGCCTTTAATGCAGTTCAAACCTCTGTTTACCGGTGCATCGGGGTCGCCCTTAGTTGCGACAACGCGTCCGTCTTTGACGCCGACCTGAAGACCGCAGCCTGTACCGCAGAAGCGGCATACGCCTTTTGTCCAAACGATCTCACCTTCGCTGCTCTGGATTGCAGCTCTAGCGACTTCGCTCAGAGGGATGCCAACCGTCATCGCTGCGGATGCTGCAACACCGGCTTTCAGTAAATCACGACGTTTAACTTGGGGATTATTAATCGTCATATTGTCTCCTGAACAAGAAATCTATTAGGGAAAAGCCTAGTTATTAGGGGATTGTACTACTGCGTCATCCTCGAAATTATGGACAACAAGGGCCGCGTCGACCACACTGGGAAGATTGGAGACCGCTTTAAAAAGATCCATTTCCGCTGGTACATCCGGAGCTTCAATCACGATGATGCAGCGGTTGTGATCGGGGTCCTTTTGATGGACTTCGACACCATCAATGGCGTCAAGTTCGCGGAGCATTTCGTCATAACGACCGGGGCAGGCGCTCACCAGCACTCCGGAATAGTTCATAACAACTCCTTTAACTAATCTGGGAATTCAAGGGAATCTACCAATACTTGTGCGAAAAGCTCAAGCGGGTACTCAATGAGCATAAAACAAAACGAGGGAAAACACTAGGTGTTTTCCCTCGTTACCAAAGACTTAGAGCTTATTTAGTGTACTAAGTATTTGCTTAGATCCAGCCGCGAGCGATTGCCATAAAGTAACCGCAGATCGTGGCGGTGATCACACCGATCAAGCCCGGAAGGATGAAGGAGTGGTTGATCACGAACTTACCAATGTGAGTTGTACCGGAGCGGTCGAACTCGATGGAAGCCAGGTCAGACGGATATGTCGGAATGATGTAGTAGCCGTAGCAAGCGGAGCAGCAGCCGACAACCACACCGGTCGGAGTACCGATGCTGATAGCAACCGGAACCACGATAGCGATAGCAGCAGCCTGAGAGTTAACGAGCTTGGAAACTAACAGGAGAACAACTGCGTATGCCCACGGATAGAGTTTGACGTATTCAACGAGGACTTCTTTCAGTTCATTTAGGTGAGCCTTGAAGATCGTATCGGAGAGCCATGCAACACCGAACACGCAGACGACTGCAACCATACCGGAACGGAACACGGAGGTACCGCCGACGGACTTCGGAGGAGTCTTTGTGATCATGCAGATGAGAGCGCCGGCGCAGAGCATGAACATCTGAATAACCAGAGTCATGGAGAGAGGTTTCTTACCGACCATCGGACGAAGTTCGGAGAAGGCACCAAGCAGAGCAACGACGAGCACTACAGCAAGGAAGATCCACATTGCGGTCCACTGTCTGGACGGGAGCTTCTTGCCGAGGAGAGTCATAGAGTCGCCGTAAACATAGCGCTTGGCTTCCGGATCAGCGATAAGAGCCTGGAACTGCGGGTCTTTGTCGAGGTCTTTACCGCGGAAGTTGGAGTATGTAGCCATGACGAGCAAACCGATCAAACCGGCAGGAATGGTCAAGCTGCAGAGTTCAACCAGGCCGACTTCAGTACCGTTTGCCATCGGGTGGCCGGCGATCAAAGCGACCATAGAAACGCAGGCGACGGACACCGGAGAGCAGATCACACCCATCTGAGCAGCGATAGAGGAAGCTGCCATCGGACGTTCCGGACGGATACCGGTCTTGATTGCGACGTCATAAATAATGGGGAGGAGTGTGTAAACCGTGTGGCCTGTACCGCAGAGAATTGTCAGCGTGAATGTGCAGAGCGGAGCCAGGAAGGTTACGACTTTAGGACGTTTTCTCAGAATCTTTTCAGCGATCTGAAGCATGCAGTCCAAGCCGCCGGAAGCCTGCAGCGTAGAGCCTGCTGCCACCACGGCGATGATGGTCAGAATAACGTCGACCGGCGGTTTACCCGGAGGAAGACCTAACCAAGGTTTCGGACCGAACATAATCACAATCAAACCGATGCCGGAGAACAAACCCAGGAACATACCGCCGCGCGGAGCGGAGATGAAGAGGAATGCAATCAGCAGGGCAAATTGGAACCAGAAATAAATACTCATGGCGAATTTCTCCTGTCAAAACTTTTCAGAGATCTTTTTACAAATTGTTTCCATCTGAAACAAACGGAATAATCCGCCGATTTGTTTTTGTAAACAAGTGAAAAGTTCAGTTTGCGCGCTACATTAGGGAAAGCACCTAGACCTTACGGATTAAATTTTGAACTTAATTATTTGATTTTAAATATTATTTAAGACAAGTAAGAAGGTTTTTCAATTTCGTACGAAACGTGATTTTACTAGGTGTTTTTACTTATATTTTGATGATTAAAATACCCACAAATTAGCCTTTTCCCTAGACATATTTGTTTTCATACTCGGTTTTCCATCTTGCTTTTTTGAAACATTTTCATTTGAAAGCACAACGAGTTAATCACTTTTTTCAGGGATACGGGGCGAAAAAATGTTTTGGCAATCTCCGAACGTGAAAGTCCGCAACAGTAAACCACCTTCTCAACAGCTTTCGCTTATTTATAGCAAAGTTTTATGCAAAACAATGAAAAATAACTATTGGACATGACCTAAACCGATCTGTAGATTTTCTTTTATCAGCCACCTCTTCTCATAGGAACTACGACCATGCTGAAAAGAAGACAAGTACTACTCGCGGTAGGCGCTTCCGTGTCCGGCCTCTCTTTCTCGGCTTTTGCTCAAAGCGCCGGAAGCTCTCTGAAAGGCACACTCATTGAGAACATCAAATTGGTGCACCTGACGGACAAAAAGACTGCCCCTGTTGTCTTTTATTCTCCTCGGGTCTCTCCTCAGGCCGTCTTAGACATATTCAAAGCAACCGGACTCCCCGTACAGGGCAAAGTCGGTTTGAAGGTTGTATTCGGAAACCAGCGTGATCGCGCGAAGATGATTGATCCGGCTCTGCTGAAACCGATTGCCGACGAACTTCATGCGACGCTGATTGAGAGCAACTACATGGACAGCGCACGCTCTGATACTGCCACTCATTTGGCCACTGCAAAAGAACTCGGATATGACAAAGTCGCTCCGATCGATATCTTGGATGCGGAAAAAGAGATTGCTATTCCGGTGCACAACGGCTATCACTTAAAGAACTTCATTACCGGTTCGCACTTGGCCAATTACGACACCTTAGTTTCAATCGTTCGTTTCAAAGGGCACAACCTCCAGCGCTACGGCGGTTCAATGAAGAATCTTTCCATCTGCCTCGGCACGGCCAGAGGTGCTTGTCAGGTCCACAGCGCGGGTGAAGTCACCGATTACTATCATTCTTCCTCTCCGAAAGAAACATCCGAATCTATGGCCGACGCCGTGAGCGCGGCCCTTGACTACAAGAAAGGACGCTGGGTGTTTATCAACATCATCAACGCCTTGAAACCGGTCGACGGCTGCAGCGGAACGGCGGATCGTCCTGATCTCGGCATCGTTGCTTCCACGGATCCGATTGCTGCCGACCGAGCCGCGCTTGATATTGTCTATGGTCTTACCTCTGATCCGGAACTGCGCAAAGAATGGGAACGTGAACATTCCGTTGACGTTCTCGACTATGCCGAAAGGAAAGGACTCGGATCTAAAGCCTATCGTCTTCAGAGAATTGACTGACAAGTACGGTCTTTGCCTGAATTTACGGCGCCCCCGCATCGAATAAAATGAGCGGATATTTCAGTACTTTCGGCTAGACGAAGGAGTTTCCGGCGATGACAGAAAATCGCGTGCTTTTTGATTATGACCGTGCTGCCCGCACCTCGGTTCCCGAGGCGGTCTTCTGCCAAAGTAAGTCCCGTGAGATCATCTACAGTCTCATGAAAGAGTTCTCTCAAGCGGATGCGCCGGCAATTCTTTTTACTCGGCTCAGTGAGGAGGTCTTCTCTTCCTGTCCTGCCGAAGTTAGTCGGCACTATTGCTTTGACTCATTGGCCCGTACCGCCTTTTGCAAAAAACTCAATCAGGAACACCAAGGCAGTGTGGCCGTCGTCTCAGCCGGAACGGCAGACGGCTTCGTCACCTGGGAAGCCGCGCGTACGCTGGAATTCATGAATATTCCCTACCAAGTGTTTGAAGACTGCGGCGTAGCAGGCCTCTGGCGCCTGGAAAGCAAAATCGAAGAGATTAACCGCCACCGCATCATTATTGCCGTGGCCGGTATGGAAGCCGCACTCGGCAGCGTTCTTGCGGGACTCACCTCTAGGCCCATCATCGGCGTCCCCACATCCGTGGGGTACGGCGTCTGCGACGGTGGAAAAACTGCCCTCAATAGCCTGCTCGCCTGTTGCTCCCCGGGTCTTTCCGTCGTAAATATTGACAATGGTTTCGGCGCCGCCTGCACCGCCGCTAAAACTCTCAGTTCTTTCGGATGCTAATCAAATGACTCCTCATTTTCACGATATCGAATCTCTCTACGCTCACGATCACTGCGAAGAGCACGTTCACCATCATGACCATGCGGATCATGACCATGAAGACCGGCATCACCATCACGAACGCCACGGTCACGGAGCCGGTCAAAAAATTCTCACAATTCGTCTTCACTCAGGCATCGCAGGAGACATGTTCCTGTGCGGCTTAATGTGCATGCTCGGCATGAACAATGAGGAAGCAGACGCCGTTCTGAACGGCATCTTTTCCGAGCTCAAAGGATCTGTGCATCTTGAGGACAAATTTGTCGGCGGCATTCGAGGTTCCTTCTGCCGAGTTGAGCTCCCTCACGAACATGAACATCGTCGCCTCTCCGACGTCCGCGCCATCATTGAAAAAGCTCAAATGAGCGGCAAGGCCAAAGAACTTGCGCTTAAAACTTTCGGCTTCGTTGCGAAAGCCGAAAGTAAAGTCCACGGCAAGGGGCCTGAAGAAGTCACCTTCCATGAAGTCGGGGCATTAGACAGCATTTTGGATATCTGCTTTAACTGCGAGCTCTTCACGCGTTTGAATCCGGATCGTCTCATTGTCAGCCCGCTTCCGATTGCTGACGGACACATTCATTGCGCCCACGGCGTGATCCCGTCTCCGGCGCCGGCTGTTCAAGCGCTTTTAGTCGGCATTCCGGTTCGTCCGTTTGGCGCCGAAGGAGAAACCGTGACGCCGACCGGCATCGCTCTCCTTAAGGCTTTCGGCGCTGAATTCGGTCCGTGGCCGCAAATGGTTATCGAAAAAATCGAAACCGTCTACGGAACGTACGTTTACGAAGGTGTGCCCAACGGTGCTACTTTTGCCTTAGGAAAAAGCTTTGATTAACGACCCGCGCCTGTCCCGACTCGAAAAGGTGCTTTCTGGGATTGCACCGAATAAACGGCTGGCGATTGCCTTTTCCGGCGGTTTGGACAGCCGTTTCCTGAGCTTTGCAGCCAAGTATCTGGGATACACTGTCAAACTTCTCGCCGTTAGAGGCCCGCATATTTCTGCGGAAGAGACAGCGGAAGCCGTGCAGTGGGCGCAGGATAACAGCTTTGAGATGGAGCTTCTTGATCTAAACCCTCTGCAGATGGAAGCCGTTGTGTTTAACCACACGGACCGGTGCTACTTTTGCAAGAAGCACTTGTTCCTTGAGCTCAAAAGACGGGCAGCGGATCTTCCGCTCTGCGACGGTACAAACCATTCGGACTTATCTCATTACCGTCCCGGACTGAAGGCATTGAGCGAACTGAAAATCCATTCACCTTTGGCTGAAGCTGAATTTTCTAAGCAGGACAATCGAGAAGTCGGAGCCTTGATCGGCTTAGATCATTGGGATCAGGCCGCACGGCCCTGCATGCTGACGCGCCTCCCTTACAACCAAAAAGTGCTTGCCTCAGACCTGACAGCCGTTGGGGAAGCCGAAACGGCTATGAATCGTTTCTTTGCCGGGTTAAACAAGGGCGAAATTCGTTTCCGGCTTCGCAAGGTCAGTCCGAAAGCTTTCGAAATGCATATCCAAAGAGAAGACTTCGACCGGCTTTCCGAGCAAGAGCGCGCAGAGGCCGCGCATCTCTTGGCTTCTTTCCCGCTCTTTGCCGCGGCTCAATGGCAGCCGATGGAGAAGCTCTCGGGATATTTCGATCAGCATCTCGGAAAACAGGCTCATTAATCGGCAAGAATGTGTTATTCCACGCGCGGTACGGTGAGAGAGCCTTCCGGCATCACGATAACGGATTCCACTTTACCGATTTCTTTTTCCGCAGCGGCCAATGCTTCTTCGATGGTGTCATAGGCGCCAGAGAAAAGCATGTCGCGGGCCATCTTACGATCCAGAGCAGTCACCAAGTAGTACTTTAATGGCTTGCGGGGAGCCGAGGCGGCGACAAGCTTCTTCCAGAACCGCAGATCCGCTTCCTTCAACGCATTCGGCCACCATGATGACGGCGCCGCCCTTGCGCACGGCACAGGCTGCATTGTCCATTGTCTTTTGCATCTGATAAACGTTGATATCTTTCGGATATCCGCCGCAGGAGGCGATCACTAGATCGGCTTCTTTCGGAATCACGCTTCCGTAGACTTCATCTACAAACTTGCAGGCTTCTTTGTGAGCCTTGATGTAATCACCGGCAAACATCTTGAGGAACTGATGCTTCGCATTCAGGATGGCGTTAAACAAGAAGAGAGAGCGTCCTTTTGCGAAGAGTGCGACACCTTCCATCTGGTCTTCATAGCAGGGGTTGCCGGTGGTCTTGCCGAGGCCGGCTGCAGGATCGAGCATGAAGCTGTGGTTGACGCGAACCGTTTCCATGGCTGCGCAGCCCGGAAGAATGGCTTTACGGCCGCCGCCGTACCCGCTGAAATAGTGATGAACGATTGTGCCGGTCAGAATGACGTGGTCGACGTCACAAAGGTGCTTATTGATCCAGACCGGCGTTCCGCGGGAAGTCGTGCCGAAGTACTTAAAGTCTTCCTGTTCATTGCAGAGACTGTTGTACATCTTGAGGCGAGAAGCGACATCTTTGCCTACGGCTTTGACCATTTCCTCATCGGTCATCGGACGATGAGTGCCGAGCGCAAAGACGATATGCATATCTTCGTCCTTGACGCCGAGCTTGTTCATCTCATTGACAAGAACCGGCATGAAGTCGAAGCTGTTGGCGACACGCGTCGGGTCATTGCAGATGAAGGCAATCTTCTGACCCGGCTTGATGATCTCGTTGATCGGAGGGCATCCGATCGGGTGGTAGATCGCCTCAAGAATTTCGTAGGGGATGTTTTTCATCGGCTCGAACTCTTTGGTGCGGACTTCCTTCAGCACCAGTGTCTCATCGAGTTCGATTTCTTTTGAGCCTTGCCCGTAGGGCAAAACGTACTTCTTCATGGAACCTCCTAATGTGGAACGTTAGAACCCGCCTGCCGGCTGCGTTAATAAAGATTTGTCTTGGGCGAGCTGATGATCAAATGAATTTGGCCCTCATCAGATCTTCAGGGCTAAATATTAATACGTGTTACTAGTCTTGTCACTCCTTCATTTTTTCTATCTCCGAACAGAAAATTTAGGAAATGACAGAAAGAAAAACGCCGGTCCTCCAACTTCCTTATAGCGAGCAGCCCTTAACAAGCAATAACAGTGCAAATTCTTTGAGCTGAAGTCTTCGCCAGGAAGAGCGGTGCGACCTCGAGATTTCCTCTACTTGCCGAAACCAAGCAAGTAG
>ERZ1504180.284-NODE-284-length-17778-cov-2.961575_pt1 | contig 17778 bp, 13 predicted proteins | sample MGYA00574903_ERZ1504180 | MGnify/ENA primary metagenome ERZ1504180 (study PRJEB39906, sample SAMEA3182061) | gut metagenome | biome: human; feature: gut; material: Stool; isolation source: human stools | place: Canada | collected 2013-01-14 ...
CGGTATAGCCCATTTTCTGAAGCTCTGCCGCAATATGCTCTGTGGTCTGGACTTCCTCGAGGCTCAGTTCCGGGTTCTGGTGGCACCATCTGCGCTGTTCCACAATGTAATCCAATGCCTGTTCAGCCAGTTCTTTATAGTTCATAACAGTCCTCCTATTTCTGAAGAAGCATCTCCAAAATCAAATCATCACATTTAGAGGAACCCTCATTCCCAAGCCGCACGAAATTTCTGATCGTTTCTTCCGGGTCTGTTTCTACAATTCCATCTGTCGCTTTCACGCTTTCACTCCGAAGGGCCATAGCGGCACATTGGAAGGCGGCAAAGACACAGGTGCTGATCTTCAAGGCGCAGTCTGCCTTGGCACCGTCACAGAGCATTCCGCTCACATTCCCAAACATATTGTTTACAGCAAATCCGATCTGCTCCAGCGTGCCTCCTTGTAGATACACCAAGCCGCAGGCTGCGGCGGCAGCGGCAATGGTCGCCCCGCAGAGCCCGGAGAGCGGTCCGAAATCCGCGTGGATATGAATCGCCATCAGGTTGCTCAGCGTGACAGCGCGAAACGTTCTCTCTTCATCAATACCAAGACTCTTCGCGGCAGACAAGATGGGAACTGTTGCGGTAATGCCCTGATTGCCGGATCCGGAATTTGTGATGACCGGGGCATTGGCTCCCGCCATTCTGGCGTCCACCCCGCTGGCAGTCATGGCTACGGCATCCATGACAACATCGTGCCCCATCAGCCCCGCTTCCTGATTGTTCCGGATACCATGGCCGATATTCAGTCCGTAATCACCCGCTGCGCCCAGCTGCGCGATATGCCCATTGACTTCGATGGCCTCTTGGATCATGTGTAAATCATCCTGTCGGCGATCCATCGTCTCCACAAATTCATAGATCGTCCGGATATTCAGCGTCCTGCTGATCTGCTCCGGCGTGATATCCGTTTCCATCGTCTGCCCGGGCAGCTCACAGCCCACCCTCTGGTGGTCCCGCTCCACAAGGATCACATTGGTATGCGCTCCCTTAATAATGGCGCGGGACTGGTGTTCTTTATTCACCAGTTCAACTTCCACATACAGCTTGTCCGGATCAAACGCCCTTCTCACGTCCACATATCCATTTTCCACAAGATGGGCCGCTCTTTCAATGTCTTCCGGGCGGGCGTCATCCACAACCCGGAGCTGGCGGTCCACCGCCCCGCACACAGCACCCAAAGCAGCTGCATAATTTATTCCAGTATAGTTCGTTCCGGGTATCCCCGCAGACATCGCGTTCTTGATGATATTCGCGCTGGCCCTGACCTTGATATGCTCCAGCTCTCCATCCAACTGCTCTCGGGCAATGGCGGCTGTCAGCGCAATCGCGGCAGGCTCTGTGCAGCCGGTGGCCAGCATCATCTCATGATTCAATATTTGACAAATCAGTTTCCGATTCATAGCGATACGCTCCTATTCTATGATCCCAACCAACATTTGATTCTACAAAAGCGGAACACTTCGTGTCCCGCTTTTGTAGATGATATGGCCTTTACAATCAGAACATTTTGGCAAATACGCTTGCAATGATAACGGACGTGATCGTCACAGTGGTAAAGCCGCCGACAATCATGGGCGGGAACATCTTGCTCATCAGATATTCCTTTTCCTCCGGGGTCTCCGCCAGAGCGTTGCAGGTGTTTTCAGTGATAATTGCATTGGGCGGGAACCCATACAGGGCAGTCAATGCGGTGGCAAAGGCCAGCAGGAACGGGATCTTCAGTATTTTTGCGCTGACGAAGCACAATACCGCCATGCCAGCAACACCGACAACAATCAGAATGACCATCGGCCCGATGATGCTGCCCAGCATCTGGGGCGTGCAATCCTTCAGGCCGTCAAAGATATACATCATCAGAGCGAACATGACAATGCCATAGGAATTGCTTTTATTCAGTGCGTTCTCATCCAGAAAACCAATGCTGGTGAAAATAATGCCCAGAACCAGCGCATACACAGCGCCGCTGATCGTCATGTTCAGGCCGGGGATGACAACTCTTCCCAGCTGTGTGGCCAGCCAGGCCACTGTCTCTTATACACATCTCCGAGCCCACCGCCGTTCCGGTATTCTTTCAGGAGCTTTTTGCCCTCCAGCTGGAGGCAGACCGCCGTAAGCGGATACCCCGCGAACCCCTGGACGCAGTACATGGCGATAGCAAACACAGCCGCTTCCTTGAGGCCGGCAGCATTGGCCGCCTCCATCATCGTCGTTGCAGCCACGATGCCTCCGGTGAGAGGAGGCAGTCCCGCGACAACAAAGCTGCGGTCCATGAGCAGGGGGCAGACGAACAGTGCCAGGACGCACATACCCGCAAGTCCCGCAAGGCAGACCACAATGGTCTTCCACTGCTCCAGCAGCTGCTTGATGCTGATCACGGTGCCCATGTGCGTAATCAGCAGATAGATACCGATTGTGCTGCCAAAGGGAATCAGTACGGCGTCGCTGATCAGCGTAGTGGGAAGGACTGTCCAGTAGCCCACCAGAATGATAGCGGCAGTTACGAATACCGATGGAATCCATGCTTTTGTTGCCGTGGAAACGACCTCGCCAATGATGTACACTGCAGCGCAGAGCACAAACGCTAGTGCAAAGTTATACATGTCTTTTCCCCCTCTTTACTTATTCAGCACATATTTCGGCGGCAGAACTGCCTCCTTTCATGGTTTTGCATTCTCCCACCCAATATGAGTCTGACCAATTACTGTGCGTTGAAATCCATTGCCACCTGCGCATAGAGCATGGCGCCCTTCAAAAGCTGTGCCTCATCCACGCAGAAATTGCCGGAATGGTTTGGCCAAACGGCTCCGCAGGCCTCGTTTCCGGTTCCCAGCAGTGCGATTGCTCCCGGCACCCTCTGCATGAAGTGGTAGCCGGATTGGATGCGAGGCAATTCTCACCCAGGACAGCAACCGCGGATTTTTGGGCGATGGAAACCACCGCCTCATCATTGACAGTGGGCGGCACGATACGCAGGTACTCCAGCTCTGCCTCAGCGCGGTAAGCCTCGGCTGTGCCTTTGATAACTCTTTCCATCCGTTCCTCAAAGGTTTCCCACACCTCATTGCTGAAGCAGCGGGTGGTTCCTGTCATATAGCTGTTCTCCGCCACTACATTCCAACGGGTGCCCGCCTGGATCGTCCCTACGGTAACGACCGCCGGGTCCATAGGCGAGATCTCCCGGCTGACGACGGACTGCAGGTTATTGATGATGGCAGCCGTTACAACAGCTGCGTCCACACCCCGCTCCGGCTGTGCGCCGTGGCACCCCTTTCCCTTCACAGTGATATGGAATTCGTCTGCCGACGCCATCCGGGGGCCGGCTTCCAGAGAAACCATGCCGGACTTCACATCTGTCCACACATGAATGGCAAAACATGCGTCCACACCGTCCAAAGCGCCCTGCTCAACCATGGACTTGGCACCCAGAGCTACCTCCTCCGCAGGCTGGAAAGCCAGTTTTACCGTGCCGCACAGTTCTTCTTTCATGTCATGAAGGATGCGGGTGGCGGTCAGGAGCATCGCAATATGGCAGTCATGGCCGCAGGCATGCATAATGCCCTCGTTTTTGCTCGCATAAGGCGCCCCGGTGGTTTCCTGAACCGTCAAGGCATCCATATCTCCGCGAAGCAAAATGGTCTTGCCGGGCTTTGCGCCTTGAATGGTGACCAGCACACCCGTCTCCAGCCCACAGGGCCGCCAGGAAACGCCTATCTCGTCCAGCGCCTCTTTGATTGCCTTGCTGGTGTGATATTCCTTGGTGCTGACTTCAGGATGCTGATGGAAATAGCGGCGCTTTTCGATCAGATACTCTCCGTATTGGGCGGCGACCTCTTGCACATTCATAACAATTCTCCTTTTCTCGCGAATTTTTTCGCTTTAAATGGTTAAATCATTTTGAACTTTCCAAATCTGATTACTTCAGGAATTCCAGAGCAATAGAAACCAAGGTCCTGATGCCTGCCGGCATAACATCCTCCCGAACCGCACACTTGGGATTGTGCAGGGGCGCCAGCTCTCCCTCGTGTCCTGCATAAAGCATCAGATAGGCGCTGGGGATACCACCCAGCTTTCCATAGAAGCTGAAATCCTCACTGAAAGGCATTGGATCGGGCATGGGGACCACCGCGTCCTCACCCAATTCCTTTCGGACCGCGTCAGCGGCAAGATCCATCAGCTCTTTGTCATTGAAAGCGCTGGGATATCCGTCGGCATAGTGAATATGTACTGTATTTCCGGAGGCGGCCTCGATACCTTTTGCAATTGCCTGGACCTGTTCCTTAATCACGCTTCGCACACTTTCCGAATACGCTCTGGTCACGCCGCCAAACTTGACCTCCGCCGGGATCACATTGGGCGCGTCGCCGCCATGGATGCTCCCCAGGGAGAATACTGCCATCTCCATAGGGTCCACCCGGCGGGCGACGATCTGCTGCATCATCACGATCATCTGGGCGGCAGCCAGCACGGGGTCCGTTGTATTCTGCGGCTGAGAGCCATGTCCCCCTCTGCCGGAGACGGTGAAGTCGAACAGGTCCACGGAAGTTGTTATGGGCCCAATGTGGAACCCAACCTGTCCTGCCCGGTGGGCGTCCGGCAGCACATGCATTCCATAGATCGCGTCCACATGGGGGTTTTCCAGCACGCCTTTTTCCACAAGCTCCTTGGCGCCGCCAGGTAATGTATCTTCGCTATGCTGGAATATCAGCTTGACACAGCCCGCAAAACGCTCTCTCATTCCGCACAGGATCTTGGCCGCGCCCAGCATCATGGATGCATGCATATCGTGGCCGCAGGCGTGCATAATCCCCGGATTCTCACTGGTATACGGCAGTCCGGTTTCCTCCTGCACGGGCAATGCGTCGATATCGCAGCGCAGTGCCACGCAGCGGCCCGGGCCTCTGGCTCCATGGATCAACGCTACAACGGCGGTTGGTACAGGCCGTTCGATTGCATCAACCCCGTATTCCTCCAGCTTCTTTCGAATCAGGGCCGATGTCCTTACCTCGTTTCTTCCAATCTCAGGATGGCGGTGAATATCCCTGCGAATCTCTACCATCTCCGGGAAATATTCCTCCGCTCTTTCTTTTATCGTACTCGTCTCAAATTTCCTCCTTCCTGCATGGCTTCCGGAAGCCATTGTTTGTTCAGCATGGTTTCTATGTTTGCGAAGCAAACATAGAAACAGGGATCCCTGTTTCCGACAATACGATATTGCTTTAACTATACTTTATCTATAATAATCCTAAACCACAAAGTATATCAAGTCAATATTTTTCTCCTGACTTTTCCTGACTCCAGCATTCTGAGCACTTCCTTGTTAGAGTCGGAGACCATTTTCCGGGTCTTGTTGAACGCATCATGCTTTTTGTCTGCCTTGACGACGGCCGCTTGTCTGGAGGCGTGCCCTTATCCCAAAAATATCATATCGGCGGAAAGCCTGAAGCGCACTGACACAGGCGGCAAATTTCCGCATGGCGAAAGTGCTCTGACGCCCGATCAGATACTCAATGCAGAATGTAGTTGCAATATCCGCTCATCGTACGTCCATCCAGCGCACGTTTCCAGGCGGTCAGGCCCATTGGTCTTGCTGCGGTCTGCATTGGTGCAAATGATCTCTGCCCCACCGCGCCCTGTGACGGCGTAAAAGCCCGCAGAACTTATTTTATACCACGGTATAGGAGTCCCGTACGGTGGCGCCCGGCACAGATGTCAATGATCTGCTGCCAGATACGGCGCTCACTGGACCGAATGGAATTACCTCCGCTCCAGCGGTTTTGAAGGAGCCGATGCTGAAAGTAGTCCTACCCTGCCTGAGGCGTTCATCACCCAAGGCAAAGTTCTTGGTTCATTACTCTTTCAGTTAACTGGTGGCCCAAATGCGGATGTGGGCGGCCCGCAGCGATGGTCCAGGTTGTAAAAGTGGGCTTCCCTCGTTTTGGTCTTTCTATCCATCGCTCCGTAGAGCGTGCTTGTTACATTTTTGCAATGACCTCTTCCTGCAATTCGCCTTTCTGGACGATATTAGGTTCCTTTCTGAGAATGGCTTGGAATGGCGAGAAGGAAGATAAGCTCTTACTCTTAAGTTCACGAACGTGATATTATAAGAAATAGTATTTGCATTCGCCCCGCAAAAAGCCGTTGCACCGTGAAAAGCCTTGAGAATACTGAATTTTTTGCCTTTTAGGACACTGGAAAACACACTGATTTTCGGTGCTGTGGTGCCCAAATTCCTTGCGGCGATATAAAACCACACAAGCAAATGTAAAGAAAAATCAGAATTATCGAGGGTAAAAGCACTCCCTGCTTTTGCCCTCTTGACTGCCGCACGAACAGAAGCATTCGTACTTGTCAGCGGCGGGCGGGTCCCGTGCATCTTGACTATTGACAAGCGGGAATGGTTCTGCTGTCTCAGGATTTATGCAGACCTCAAAAAAGCGGCAGGCCACTGCGGGCAGAACTCTGCGGCGAAGTTCTGTCCCAGACTGTCCAGGGCATTCAAACCGCCCTTCATGCAGCACTGAATAAAGCGGTGGAGGAAAACGGATTTTCTGTAATCCCTCAGATGGGTGTAAGCTGTCATCTGCCAAACCCAAAGAAATGAAAGTGCTGATCCCGAGGAAAGCCAGCACCTGCTGATTCAGGCCGGGGAAGACGGCTGCTACGAGCTTCTGCTGCTGGAACTTGCCACTGGTCTGCGCCAGGGGAGAGCCTGGCACTCCAATGGGATGACCTGAATTTCCGCACCGGCACCCTGCGGGTGGTGTGTCAAATTCACCGGGTCAAAGGAGAACTGGTGGTGTCCCCGCCCAAGGCAGGTAACCGGACAGTGCTCCTTCCTGCCCTGGTGCTGCGTGTGCTCAAGGCCTGCAAGAAGGCCGACCATCCCCGGTGGATGTTCCCCTCCCCGTTAAGGAGGACTCTCCGCTGGACCCAGCCGCCGTCCGGAAGCGGCTCCAGACAGTGCTGGAGCGGGCGGAGTACAACCGGCTGCACTTCCACGGTCTGCGGCATACCTTCGCCACTACAGCCCTGCAGAACGGCGTGCATGTGAGGATCGTGTCCAGCATGCCGGGCCACTACGACACAGGCTTCACCCTCCGCACCTATCCCCACACTGCGAAGCAGAAGCAGGACGAGGCTGCTCAAACCATGGGCGCCTTTATGGAGCAAGTCATGTAAAAAGAAACGGCAAGGAAAAGAGAAAGCGCACCGGGTAGGAAGCAAAACTTCCTGTCCGGTGCGCTTCAAACCTTTTCGGACATTTCCGGATGCGGGGCAGACGGTTGACCCACATTTTTCCTCACGCAAAAAATGCAAATCCGCAACAAAAAAACACCTGAAATCCGAAGATTTCAGGTGTTTCGTGGAGCTGCTGGGCGGATTCGAACCGCCGACCTCATCCTTACCAAGGATGCGCTCTACCTACTGAGCTACAGCAGCATAAAATGGCGACCCGGAACGGGCTCGAACCGTCGACCTCTAGCGTGACAGGCTAGCGTTCTAACCAACTGAACTACCGGGCCATTTTGTAGGCTCGTCCTATTATAAGCAAATACATCCTGCCTTCTAAAGATTCCAATGGCAGGAGCAGAAGAATTCGAACCCTCGGCATGCGGTTTTGGGATGGCTACAAAGAGCAACGTTCCTCTACTGCCCCAAACACTTACCAATCCATAGCAGTTCGCTCTTCACAATTCTGACGTTTTCTTGATGCTGTCATCCTTTGGGACAACGCATCCGCCGCACAGAACAATAAGGATTATACTTTACGCCGCAGCTTTTGTCAATCCTTTTTTTGATTTTTGAGACATTTTTTTAATGTCTCCATTATCCAGCAGACAGACAGCTGCCTTGAGGCACCTTTGCAGCAGGTGTGTTTTGTCGCTTCACAATTCTACTGATTTTGGAGTCCCAAGGGAAGCTGTGTTTTCGCCGTTTCCCTTTTTCTTTTGCCAACAAAAATTTTACACTAACCAGACCAAATCTCTGAAATTTCCAGCGCCAAGGATGACCGTAGCGCACAGACATGGAAAAAGCCGCCCCTCAAAAACCAAGGCGCATAAAACAATGGAAAGCCCTTTCCTCGGGGAACTTCAAACCTATGAGAAAGAGCCATACTGGCGCCCTCGATGGATGCCTCCTTCCGGAGATGGCCGATAGCCTGCTGATCTGCATGGAAAGTATGGTGAACCAAGGCCAGCGTCTACAAAGAGGCCACCTGGGTCAAGAAGCTGAAAAACACGCTGAATATCCAGTTCCACCAGTCCATTGCAGAGCACTTCTCCTGGGCTGGTCTGGAAAATTCTGAAATACCGGGAGAGCTACAGCCATATGAATCACGCTTTGGACAAGAGGGATGCCACCAGCGCGGATATCCTGCTAGATATTATTGTGAAGCTCTGGAGTTGCTGCAGTCCATTTTCTTTTCACCCGCACCTCGGCCGCAAGAGAAAACACCGCCAGGAACGGTGTTTTTTCTGTCACTCTTCAAATTGAAAAAACGCTCTGCCATCATGTCAGAGAACGGCAGGTCCCCCGCTGGACCAGGCTGGGCATCAAAATCTGGTGCACATAACCCTGGGTCCCCTTTTCGATCTTGTCCAGCAGCATATCCACCGCCTGGACGGCCATTTCCTTTTTCGGCTGCTCAATGGTGGTAAGGTCGATGCGCGGCAGCGCAGTGGAGGGGATGTTGTCAAATCCGATGAGGGACAGATCCCCCGGGATGCGGATATGGAGCTCGTCAGCCGCCTTCAGGATGCCCAGTGCGTTGGAGTCCGTAGAGGCAAAGATCGCTGTATAGTCGATGGGCTTTGCAAACAGCTCCTTGACCATCTGATATCCATTCTCGATGGAGGACCGGGCAAAGTCGCTGTGATGGAGCCTGGGTTCCAGCCCGAATTGCCGGCAGGCCCGCAGATAGCCCTCCGCCCGGAGCTGATGGGTAGTGGAGTTCCGGCAACCGAAGTACAGGATCTCCCGGTGTCCCAGTCCGTAGAGATACTCCACCCCCAGATAGGCGCCTCGGCTGTTGTCCACAGATACGTAGCTCTGGGGCTGATCCCGCAGATTCTCGCTGAGAAACACCGCAGGGATCTGCTCCAGCAGCGGGGCGATCTTCTCATAGGTGGCCGGGGACTGGGGGACGATCAAAATCCCGTCCACCCGGCGGCCCAGCAGCAGTTTGACCACCATCTCCTCCTGTTTCAAATCCGGCTCTGAGTTGCACAGCATAATGTTGTAGCCCCTGGCCCGGGCGCTCATCTCCACATAATAGGCCAGCTGGGACATGAACTCATTTTCAATGGCCGGCACCACCAGTCCCAGCAGATACGTCTTTTTCATCACCATGGAGCGGGCCACGTAGTTCCCCGTGTACCCCATCTCGTCGCACAGGCGGACAATCCGCTCCCGCGTGCTCTTTCCGATCTGGTTACTCCCCGACAGAGCCCGGGATACCGTTGCATAAGAGACACCGGCGGCCTTGGCCACATCCTTCAGTGTCACGTTCTTCATGATCTCTGTCCTTTCCATCGGTCCACGCCTGAGCCGGTTCCATTGCGTAAACGTTTTCATTTTGACGCCGTTAAAATCAAACAAATCGTCAATTTCACTTTTCTTATTGAACAGCATATAGAATTATATCAAACTTGTCAATATCTCCGAAAAAATTATCATTATAGTAATTTCTCCAAATCTGCCGAAGATTCTTTGGCGGGCGCCGACTTGACAAATGACAGACGGATATCCTAAAATAAAATCAAGAAAACCGCAAACGTTTACATTCTTCAGCTGTCCGTTTACAGAAGCTCTCCTGCCCACTGTGAATGGCGGCCTGAAACATAGGGGAGGTCTTTTGATGTCTGTATCCAATCACGGCGGTGCCCAGCTGGCAGAGGCCGTCCGGCATGCCTATGCCGCAGGGCAGGACGACTATCATCTGGAGCCCATGGTGCTGACTGAGCGCGGCGTTCCCGTCGGCCGCATCCGGGATCACGACGCGGTGGTGTTCTGCTGCCGCCGGGGTGAGCGGGAGATCGAGCTGACGGAACTGTTCACGGCGGACGACTTCCGGGCCGTGGAGCGCCGGAAGCTGAAGGATCTGTACTTCGCTATCCTGACACTGTATCACGACAAGTTCAAGCATCTGCCCATCGCCTTTGCGCCGGAACACGTGGTAAAACCTTTGGCCCAGGTCCTCTCCGAGGCCGGAAAAACCCAGTTCCACTGCGCGGAGTCCGAGAAGTTCGCCCATGTGACCTTTTTCTTCAACGGCGGGGAAAACACCTCCTTCCCCGGTGAAGAGGATGTGTGCGTCCCCTCTCCCAAAGGCATCGACTTTGACCAGAAGCCGGAGCTCTCCCTGCCGGAGGTGGCCCGGACTGTGGCGGGCGCCCTGGGGAAATACGACTTCATCGTCACCAACTTCGCCAACGGTGATGTCATCGGCCACACCCAGAACACCGCCGCCAAGCTGGATGCCTGCGGTTACGTCAGCCGGGCCCTGGAGCAGGTGGTGGATGCTGCCCTGGCCCAGGACTACGTGGTGGCCATCACTGCGGACCACGGCAATATCGAAAAGCTGTACACCGTTGCCGGGAAGCCGGACGGCTCCCACACCACCAATCTGGTGCCCTTTATTCTGATAGACTCCCGTCAGGAGGACCCCATCTCCCTGCGGGACGGTGCCCTCTGCGACGTGGCTCCCACAATATTAGACGTCATGGGCCTTCCTCAGCCCCTGGAGATGACCGGCCGCTCCCTGGCGGAGGGACACGCCTGGAGCCGGGGGCGGAGGATGCTCCTCATCATCTGCGACGGCTGGGGCCTGGGCGCCGGCGATGAGGGCGACGCCATCCACCTGGCCCACACCCCCTACTGGGACGCCCTTTTGGAAAATCGCTCCTGGTGCCGCCTGCAGGCCTCCCGTGAATTTGTGGGCCTGGGGGCCGGCAAGGCCGGCAACTCCGAGGCCGGACACTCCAATCTGGGGGCCGGCCGGTGCGTCATGCAGGACGACGTGCGGCTGGACGCGGCGGTGCAGGACGGCTCCTTCGCCCGCAATCCGGTCTTTCTGGAGGCCATCGAGCATGCCAGACGGAACCATGCCTCCCTGCATCTGCTGGCCTACCTCACCCATAAGTCCTCCCACGGGTGCATCGACTATCCCCTGGCCATCTGTGAGATGGCCAAGAAGCAGGGCCTGGAGGAGGTCTACTTCCACATCATCTTCGACGGCCGCTCCACCGAACCCGGCTCCGCCCCCGCGCTGCTGGCGGAGCTGGACAGCCGCCTGGACCAGATCGGGCTGGGGCGGATCGTGGACGGCGTTGGCCGGGGCGTGGTCCTGGACCGGGACAAGAATTACGACAAGGTAAAGCGGGCATACGATGCCCTGACAGACGGCCTGGGCGCCTGGTATTCATGAGCGCCGACGCTCGGCCCGCGCGGGATGCGCTCCTCATTCCGCGCGGGCCCTGTATTTGTGATACAGCCGCCAAGGGCGTGCTGCGAGATTGTCTGCACATTGGAAAAGAGGTGCGCTATGAAAACCGTGTTGGGCTATCTGCGCCCCCATGCCGGGCGGGTCGCCGCCGGTGCCGCCATCAAATTCACCGCAGCGGTCCTGGAGCTGATCCTCCCCCTCCTGCTGGCAGAAGTCATCGATGAGCTGGTGCCCGCCGGCGACACTGCCGCCATCTGGCGGACCGGCGGCTGGATGTCGCTGCTGGCTCTTGGGGCGGTGGGCTGCAATATTACCGCCAACCGGATGGCCGCCTGGGTCTCCATGGAGATGACCCGGGTACTGCGCCAGGATCTCTACCGCCGGATCCAGGGACTCTCCTGCACCCAGGCAGACCAATTCTCACCCTCCTCCCTGGTGTCCCGCCTCACCAATGACACCTACAATGTCCACCAGATGTTTGACAAGGTCCAGCGGGGCGGCATCCGGGCCCCCATGCTGGTGTTGGGCGGATTGATACTGACCTTTCTGCTGGAGCCCTCTCTGGCGCTGGTGCAGCTGGCGGTGAGCCTTCTCACCTTTCTCACCATTACGCTGGTGACCCGGCGGGGGATCCCCCACTACACCAGAGCTCAGGCGGCTGTGGACACGGTGGTGCGCATCCTACGGGAGAACGCCGCCGGGGTGCGGGTGGTAAAGGCCCTCGCCTGTCAGGTCAGGGAGCGGGATCGCTTTGACACAGCCAACCAGGCCCAGCGGCAGGCAGAGGCGCAGGCCGGGCAGGTCATGGCGCTGGCAAACCCCATAACCGATCTGCTGCTGAACGCCGGGCTCATCCTGGTAGTCCTGGTGGGGGCCCTGCGGGTCAACGCGGGACTGATGCCCCCGGGGCAGATCGTCGCCTTTATGACCTACTTCACTCTGATCCAAAAGCGCCACACTGGGGCTTTCCAAGGTGTTCGTGAAGGTCAGCAAGGGCGCCGCATCCGCCCGCCGGATCCAGGAGGTCCTGCTGGCCCCGGAGCAGCAGCGGCAAACAGCTCCCCTGCCTGCTGGCGGCGGTTTTCTGGGCATGGACCGCGTCACATTCTCCTATCAGGGTGCCAAGCCGGATGTGGAGGAGGCGTCCTTCCTCCTGCGCCAAGGCGGGATGCTGGGAATCCTGGGGCCCACCGGCAGCGGCAAGAGCACACTGACCGCCCTGCTGCTGCGGCTGTATGACGCAGACCGGGGCGTGGTCTGGGTGGGCGGCATGGATGTAAAAGCCCAGGATCGCCGGGCACTCCAGAGCCGCTTCGGCGTGGTCTTTCAAAGCGACGACCTGATCCGCGGCACCGTCTATGAAAACATCTCCTTCCTGCGAAATCTCCCACGGCCGGCGGTGGAAGCCGCCGCCCGGACGGCCCAGGCGTGGCCCTTTATCTCCCAGCTGCCTCAGGGTCTGGACACCCCGCTGGACCCGGGCGGCGCCAACCTCTCCGGCGGCCAGCGTCAGCGGCTGTTGATCGCCCGGGCCCTGGCGGACCGGCCGGAGATCCTGGTACTGGACAATGCCGACAGCGCCCTGGATTACTCCACAGCCGCCGCGCTGCGGCAGGCGCTGCGGCGGGATTTCCCCTGCACTACCCTGGTGATAATCTCCGAGCGGGTGTCCGCCGTGCGTGAAGCGGACTGCATTCTGGTCCTGGAAAACGGCCGCATCGACGCCCAGGGCTGCCATGACGCGCTGATGGCCTCCTGCCGGCGCTATCAGCGCATGGCCAAGCTCCAGATGGGAGGTGATGTCGGATGAAACGACATCTGTTTCGCCGGATGGGCCGGTTCCTGCGGCCCCAGGCGCCGTCCCTAGCAGGGGCTGCGGCGCTGGCCGCTCTGTCCGGTCTGCTGGCGCTGCTGGTGCCTCTCGTGGCGGGCTGGGCGGTGGAGGCCATCGGGACTGGGCCGGGGGCTGCGGACCTGACCGCGGTGCTGCGGTGCTGTGCCGCAGGTCTCGGAGCCGCTGTCCTGTCCGCTGTTTGCAGCTACGGCGCCTCCGCCGCCCTGGTGCGGGTGGGGCAGACCGTATCCTACACATTGCGGAAGGCAGCTTTTCAGCAAATCACTCAGCTACCGGTCCGGTATTTTGACACCCACCCGGCGGGGGATCTGATCAGCCGGGTCTGCTATGATGTGGACACGGTCAACGCCGCCCTGTCCACTGATCTGCTCCAGATCGGCACCAGCCTGCTGACGGTCATTGGCTCCTTTGTGATGCTGCTGATGCTCTCCCCCCTGCTCTCCGGCGTGTTTTTCCTGACCGTGCCGCTCTCCGTCCTGCTGACGCGGCTCCAGATGAAGCATATCCATCCCCTGTTCCGCCGCCGCTCCCAGGAGCTGGGGGCCTTGAATAGCTTTGCGGAGGAGCGGGTCAGCTGCCAGCGGGCCATTCGGGTCTACGGCGTCGAGGCGGCAGATCTTCGGCAGTTCGCCGAGAAAAACGACGCCGCCTCCGAGACGTACTACAAGGCCGACTGCGCCAGCACGGCCCTGGGGCCCTCCGTCAACTTCATCAACAACCTCTCCCTGGCGGCGGTCAGTGTCTTTGGTGCCCTGCTGTACTTAGGCGGCGGACTGTCCCTGGGGGCGCTGTCCTCCTTTGTGCTGTACTCCCGCAAATTCTCCGGTCCTATCCGGGAGACGGCGGAGCTCCTCAGCGACCTGCAGGCCTCCGTGGCCGCGGCGGAGCGGGTTCTGGATCTGCTGGACCAGCCGGCAGAGGATGGCGACTTGCCGGGCGCCCGGGAGCCATGCAAGCTCTCCGGCGCCATCTCCTTCCGCCATGTGGACTTCGGCTATGACCCCGCCCACCCGGTGCTGCGGGACTTCAGCGCGGACATCCCCGCCGGCAGCATGGTGGCTGTGGTGGGGCCCACCGGGGCCGGCAAGACCACCCTGGTCTCCCTCCTGCTGCGGTTCTATACGCCCCAGAAGGGCTCCATCACCATTGACGGACTGCCCATCCAGCAGTACACCCGGGACGGCCTCCGGCGTCGCTTGGCCATCGTCTTGCAGGACGGCTGGCTGTGCGGCGGCACCATCGCGGAAAACATCGCCTACGGCGTGCCGGGCGCTACCCGCGCCCAGATCGAGGCCGCCGCCAAGGCAGCCTGTATCCATTCCTTTCTCTCCTCCCTGCCGGATGGATATGATACCGCACTCACTGACAGCGGCGCCGGCCTCTCCAAGGGCCAGCGGCAGCTGCTGGCCCTTGCCCGCTGCTTCCTCTCCAATGCGGACATCGTGATCTTGGACGAGGCCACCTCGGACGTGGACCCGGAGACCGAGGAGCAGATCAGCGCCGCCCTGGAGCGGCTGCGGAGGGGGCGCACCTGTTTCCTCATCGCCCACCGTCTGGCCACAGTGCGCACGGCGGACCGCATCCTGGTACTGCAGGACGGCCGGATCGCCGAGCAGGGCACTCACCAGCAGCTGCTGGATGCCGGCGGTATCTATCGGGTCCTATACGATGCCCAGTTCTCCTGACAGCCCCCCGGATTTCATGACAACACGGAGAGGCGCCCCGGCCATTCAGCCGGGGCGCCTCTCCGCAAGAAAGAGAAAAAAGTAAAGTGAGCAAATTAAATGAGTGGTTATGCGCCGGGGGCGGGGGCCAGCTCTGGATTGATCTGGTCCAGCCAAGTCACCAGGTCCATCAGTGTTCCGATAACCTTGTCCGGCTGTGCCGCATCCGCGGCCACGTGCACATCCTTCTGCTCCGACAGGAAGGAGCGGATCTGCACGGCCTTGGCAAAGCCCACCTGCTTGGGGCCGATGATGTCCCTGGAGACCGTGTCGCCCACATAGACGCACATTTCCGGCTTTGCCTGCATTTGCCGCAGGGCGATCCGGAAGATCTCCGGATGGGGTTTGCGATAACCGGTGACGCTGGAGACCGTTACATCCTCCATAAAGCCGCGGATGCCGTAGTCCTCCAGCACGCGGAACACATTGTACAGCGAGGCGTTGTTGGAGATAACGCCCAGGTGGTAGCCCCGGCTCTTCAGGGCCTGCAGCATCTCTGCCGCGCCGTCGCGGAGCTCCCGGTGGTAGAAGGTGACCTCCCACAGGTTGGCCAGCTCCTCGGTGATGGGCAGCAGCTTTTCCCGGTCAAAGGCAAAGTCCCGAAGATACCAGTCCGGCCAAATCTCCTCCGGCTTTTTCTCCAGCATATTCCCCTCGCTCCACTGCTTATAGGCCTTTACGCCGTCCGTGATCCGCTTCCAGAACACATCGTCCGGGCAGCCGGGCTCCAGGCCGTTGGCCCGCAGGACCTCCAGCAGCCTGCGGCAGGTCGCCCGCTGGGTGTCCTCGTTGTACCAAATATCCTCCAGAGTTCCGCCCATATCAAATAAAACGGTTGTCAGCATCAGGAATCCTCATCCTTTCCGTGTGTATTCCGCCGGCGGTGGCAGCCGGCATCCTCTCCGTCCTCAAACAACAGCATGGCATCCTCCTGGGGAGACCGCCGGGGCCGCTCTTCAGCAGCCGGGGCAGCAGGATGCGCTTTGGGGGCGGCATCAGCCTTGGTCCCGGCCGCCTCCCGCATCTCCTCCTGCAGAGTCTTCTGCACAGGCAGAGGATGGGTCTTTCTCAGCTTGAGATAGACCGGCCAAGCCACCGCGTTTCCGATCAGGGCCGGTGCCACACCATACAGGGTAATCAGCTGCACCATGGTTGCCCGCTGGTCTGTATCCAGCATCCAGGCTGCGAAGTAGAACATCACCAGAACCACCGCCAGCCCCACAAACCCGAACAGCGCCACCCGCTTGTCCCGCAGAAGGAACAGCAGGCTGCCGATTGCCGTCCCCGCCAATGCGATGATCAGCGTGTGCACGGCGTTGGTGGCTGCAGTGCTGGGCAGCGTAAGCTGCCGGTACAGCGGCTCTGCCAGCAGGGTATACAGAACCCCGTAGATGCAGAGGTCCAGCAGGGTGGCGAAAAAGCCTGCAATGGCAATGGGGCTCTTCCGCCGGTGATTCTTGTCAATGAATAGATTCATGCGCATATCTCCTTATCTGAGAGGGCCGGAATGGAGAGCCGGCGGACGGATTCCCGTCCGCCGGCCGTGTGAAGCAGCCAGGATCGCCGAAGTGCTGTTATCCGAGCATCTGCCAGAAGTCACGGACGGTCATGAACTCCGTGTAGATGGAATTGGGATCGAACGGGGAAACGTTCATCTCCTCATAGGGGACAGAGCCCTCAGCGGGTTCAATGTCGTCCCGGACAGGCCAGCCGCCCAGGGTGTTGAAGGGCTCGTAGCCGCTGGTATCGCCATCAATGCCGCCCATCATGAAGCGGATCAGCAGTTTGGCGGCAGCGGGATGCTCACAGCCTTCCACCACGTACAGGGTGTTGATGGCGGGGATGCCGGTGGTGGGATACAGGTTCACGGGAGCCAGGACCCAGCCGTTATCCTCGTTCTTGCGCAGCTTGGAGGAGGCGCAGAAACCAATGGGGGGATCGGACTGGCCGGGGGTGCCGACAGCCTCGGCGACCTCGTCAGAAGCGGAGGTGAAGATCGGCTCATTCTCACGCAGGCGCTTCAGGAACTCGTAGCCGGCGTTGGCGCAGCCCTCAGAGAGCACCAGCTCCTCGCCATACAGTTCCTCATAGGCGGCAGCCAGCTGATCCGGGGTATCACCCACGCAGAAGCCGGTAATCCAGGAGCCCCAGCCCACATTATTCAGGGGATCCTGCATCAGGATCTTGCCCTTCCATTGGGGCTCGGTCACCTGCCAGATGTTGGTGACAGGGGAACCGTCAGGATAAGCCTCAGCATTGTAGAACAGCTGGGTCAGCTCAATGTACAGAGGGGTTTGCGTCTCTGTCAGGCTGGGATCAATATGGGCGAGGATGTCGGCAGGCTGATATATGTAAAAAATCTTGTTTTGCACATACTCATTGTACAGGGAGCCGTCCTCATCCTTGATATGGACCACATCCGCCACATACTGGCCGGCCTCGTGCTCACGGGTGACCTTGTCCAGCAGGTCGTTGGTAGAGATATCAAAGGGCGTGCAGGTGATTTCGGGGTACTTGGCCATGAAGGCCTCCGCCACCTTGGTGCAGCGGGAGGAGATGGAGTACAGGGTGACCTCGCCGCCCTCGGCGATGGCCTGCTCATAGAGCTCCTCATCCGTCTCGTCCGTGGCGGTGATGTTGGCGGTTTCCTCCCAGGAGGTGGCGCCGGCATCCTCCGCCTCATCATCCGTGCCGCCGCAGCCGGTCACAGT
>ERZ1504180.285-NODE-285-length-17753-cov-3.141767_pt1 | contig 17753 bp, 20 predicted proteins | sample MGYA00574903_ERZ1504180 | MGnify/ENA primary metagenome ERZ1504180 (study PRJEB39906, sample SAMEA3182061) | gut metagenome | biome: human; feature: gut; material: Stool; isolation source: human stools | place: Canada | collected 2013-01-14 ...
GAAATATCATAGATGAAATAGAGATTGTGCTTCGATTTCAACTTGAAAAATATTTCAATCATTATCATATGATGGTTAAAAATATTTTGGGAGAAGATAATGCCGGAGAAAATTGGGCGATGCTTTTAGAGTATGGAACTCAGAACAGAGAAATAATCGCTTTGCAAAATATGGGATTGTCGAGATATTCGGCGCAAAAAATTTTCAAGGAGTGTAAAGGTGCGTTTATTTCAGAAAATGGACAACTTAAAAAGGTAGATAAATACAAAGTATTATCCAAGCTCCAAAAGGATTCAATAGAATATATCGAAGCTCAGAGATTGCTATAAAGGGATTATGATAACGGGCAAAAGACGGTTCACTTTATTTACATATTCAAACAGTCAAGGGCACAATGCTTGAACTCTCGAAGGCGCTTTGTGCAGATCTTTTTCTGCTACAAAATTCAATCTCGCAGGCGGTACTGCATTGGCTTTATACATAGGACGTCGTCTGAGTATCGATTTGGATATGTTCAGTGTCAAACCTTTCGCTGTGTAGAAGATGAAATGGCACCGGGACGACCAAAACGAGATTTTCCGACACAGTTGGGACAAGAACGGCAAAAAGCCCCAACAAGAAAACATTAAAACTGAAAATATAAATCGCGCATGATTCCCACCGTGAGCTACGGCAGCAACTTCTACGGAGTGCTTGCCTACAACAATCTGAAGGCCGAGGCCGGCAAGGGCGAGGTGCTGTGAACGCAGGGCCTTGCCCGCAAGTCGGACGGCGGCATCGACCTTGCCGACTGCCTCGACACTTTCCGGCTCTTTGCCGACTGTAATCCCAACGTCCGTAAACCGGTCATCCATTTTTCGCTCTCTCCGGCACCGGAGGATAACCTTTCCGACGGACAGATGGCCTACATCGCTCATGAGTTCATGGAGCGCATGGGGTACGGCGACCAGCCGTACATCGTCTTCCTGCACGAAGATACCGGACGACGGCACCTGCACATCGTCTCGGTCCGGGTGGACGAAGAGGGACACGAACTGCCGTACCGTTTCGACCTGAAACGGGCAATGGCACACTGTCGGGAAATGGAACGCAAGTACGGTTTGCGTCCGCCACAGGCCGGGAAAACGACCGCCGAAACTCTCTCATCGCTTCGCAAGGTCGAATATCCCTCGGACGACTTTACGACACGGCTTCGCAGTACGGCACGGGCCGTCATCGAAAGCTACCGTTACCATTCGCTCGGCGAGCTGAACACGGTGCTGGAGCTCTTCAATATCCGCATCGAAGAAATACGGGGACAACACGCCGGACAGGAGTTTCACGGACTGGTGTACGGTGTCCTCGACGATAATGACCGGCGCATCGGCCCCACCGTCAAAGCCAGCAGGCTCGGCCCCGCTTTCGGCTGAAAGTCTGTCGAGAAGCGCATCGCCCGCAATACAGCCGTTCTCAAGGCCAATCCTCATTCGCTCGATACGCTGCGGAGTGCCGTCCTCTCCGTACGGGCTGTGTCGTCCTCCGAAGAGGAGTTTGTCCGGCAGCTTCGTAAACAAGGCATAGAGGCCATATTCCGCCGCACGGACGAAGGCCGCATCTATGGCGCGACGTTCATCGACCGAACCGAGCATTTGGCCGTGAACGGTTCGAGATTGGGCCGGGAATTCGCCGCACGCGCATGGGACGAATGGTCGGATGGGTTCCGCCCGGAGCCGGTATCCGATACAGTCCTTGCGCAGGAACGGTCCGGCTGTCCGAACTTCCGTATGGAGGAAGTCCCACTCGGTATGCCACAGCAACAGCTGCCGTCCCTTTTCGAAGAACTCCTTTCAGCGGGAGCGGAAACCTTCGGAGAACTGTTCGAACCGCTGCCGCCCCGACACGAAGAGTATATCGACCCGGCATTCCGGCTTGATTACAAAAAACGTAAGAAGAAAAAACGCAAGCATATCAAATTATAAAACCTCATGCAACAGGAAGATGACCTGCGCGGTCTGGCCAAGACCGCCGATTTCATGCGCGGAGTGAGCGTACTGTTTCTCGCCGTGCACCTCTATTGGTTCTGTTACGGCACGCTGGCAGAGGCGGGCTGAACCAATGCCATCGTCGATAAAGTTCTCGCAGGCTTTCAGCGCACGGCGGGACTTTTCTCCTCACCTCTTTATACCAAGCTCTTCTGCCTGCTTTTGTTAGCTCTCGCCTGCGTGATGAACTCCGGTGTCAAGAAGAAGTCCGTTACCCGCCGAAGTATTCTGTGGCTCCTTGTAGTCGGAGGGGTGCTGTTCTTCGGCAACGGTCCGCTGCTCGGCCTGCGGCTGTTCGCAGCCCTGCGGACACTGTTGTATGGGCTGACGCTCCTTGCAGGGTATCTCTGTCTGATGGCCGGCAGTCTGCGTATCTCGCGGCTGATGAAGAGCCGCCTGCTCGAAGACCCGTTCAACGAGGAGAACGAGAGTTTCATGCAGGAAATGCGTCTGAAAACGAACGAACACTCCGTTAATCTGCCGACACGTTTCCGGTATAAGGGAAAGCTGCACACAGGATGGATAAACGTAGTCAATCCCTTCCGTGCAACCATCGTACTCGGAACGCCCGGCTCCGGGAAGAGTTATGCGGTCATCAACAACTACATCAAACAGTCCATCGAACACGGCAGCGCGATTTATCTGTACGACTTCAAATTCCCGGATCTGAGCCTTATCGCCTACAACCACCTGCGGACGCATCTGGACGGATACACGGTAAGGCCCAAGTTCTATGTCATCAACTTCGACGACCCGCATCATTCGCACCGCTGCAACCCGCTGGCGCCGGAGCTGCTGACCGACATCGCCGATGCTTACGAAGCCAGCTATACGGTGATGCTGAACCTGAACCGCTCGTGGACGGAGAAACAGGGCGACTTCTTTCCCGAAAGCGCCATCACACTCTTCGCAGCAATCATCTGGTATTTGAAAATCTACAAGGACGGCCGGTACTGCACCTTTCCGCATGTGATAGAATTGCTCAACCAGCGATATGAAGACGTATTTACGATTCTTTCGACCTATCCGGAATTGGAAAACTATCTTTCGCCATTCATGGACGCATGGAAAGGCGGGGCGGCCGAACAGCTGCAGGGGCAGATAGCCTCGGCCAAGATACCGCTTTCGCGTCTTATATCTCCGGCCTTGTATTGGGTGATGTCGGGAAACGACTTTACGCTCGATCTGAATAATCCGAAGGCACCGAAAGTCCTTTGCATGGGGAACAATCCCGACAGGCAGAGTATCTATGGCGCCGCATTAGGATTATACAATTCCCGCATCATCAGACTCATCAATCAAAAAGGAAAACTCAAATCGGCGGTTATCATCGACGAGCTGCCGACTATCTATTTTCGCGGACTGGACAATCTTATCGCTACCGCACGTTCCAATAAGGTCGCCGTATGCTTAGGATTTCAGGATTTCTCACAGCTCAAACGCGACTACGGTGAGCGGCAGGCGACGGTCATCATGAATACCGTCGGCAACATCTTCTCTGGACAGGTGGTAGGCGACACGGCGCGTATGCTCTCCGAACGTTTCGGGCGTATCGTACAGCAGCGCGAATCCATGAATATAAACCGCAACGAAACATCCATGTCGGTCAATACCCAACTCGACAGCCTGATTCCTGCGGCGAAGATATCGAACCTGTCACAGGGAATGTTCGTAGGCGCAGTGGCCGATAACTTCGGAGAGGAGGTCAGACAGAAGGTGTTCCATGCGCAAATCGTCGTCGATAGCGAGCGGGTGAAGCACGAGGAGAAAGCCTATAAGCCCCTGCCGGAAATCTATTCGTTCAGGGATGAAGAAGGACGCGACACGATGCAGCAAGAAGTGCAGGACAACTACCGTCGCATCAAAAAGGAGGTCGAACAAATCATACAGGACGAACTCAAACGCATCGAACGAACGCCGGAGCTGGCTCACCTACTCAAAAGCGAAGAGAAATAGACCGGAGAAGCAAACAATAAAAGGGAGAGAAATTTGTTATATTATTAAATATTGGTAACTTTGTAAAGAGTAATATCGAAAAATATGAAAACGACATCGGTTGCATTGGGGAGTTATTTCGACGATTTTATCAAATCGAAGATTGCGCAGGGACGCTATAACAATGCCAGTGAAGTGGTCCGGGCCGGTCTGCGGCTGCTGGAGGAGAATGAGAACAGATTCATGGAGCTTAAGGCGGCCATCGAAGAGGGCATCGGCAGCGGCGAAGCGGTCGGTTTCGATACACAGGAACATCTTAAGACCCTGAAAACGCAGCGGCAGAATGGCTAAGGTTCGCTTTACCAACAAGGCGGTCGAAGACCTTTCCGAGATTTGGAATTACACGTTCGACAAGTGGTCCGAATCCCAGGCGGATATCTATTATACTTCACTTGTTTCCGCCTGCCGGAAGGTGGCGGCCAATCCTTTCCTGTTCGGACAGACCTACCGTAACATTCGAGAGGATTTGTTTGGATACAGGTGTCACAAACATATTATCTTTTACCGTGTTTTGGAAAACAGGGATGTTGAAATCATCAGAATCCTGCACCAACGGATGGATTTGGAAAACCAGATATACTCATTCGATTGTACCAATGAAGACAATACACTCTTACAATAAATTACACATATGCCGCTATCCAATCTTATCGACGAATTTCAGCCTATCATAGCCCCCGGCTTTGAAACGGATTTTCTGAAAGCTTCTGTGGCCTATATGCAAAATCCGAAAGACAAATTGGGATTCAATAGTTTTGCATATAGCATGCGAGAGTTGATCCGCAACATCTTCGAGCGTCTTGCACCAGATGCAAATATCAAACGGTGCAGTTGGTATAAACCTACCTACAATGCTCAAGGCAAAGAAACGATAACCCGTCAGCAGCGAGTAAGGTATGCCATTCAAGGGGGCATTGGAGATAGTGATTTACAAATTCTATTACAACAGCAATATACTGATATGGCGGATGCCATGAAAGACTTGATCGACCAAATAGATACTCTGAGTAAATATACTCATGTGACTCCTAAGACATTCGGACTTTCCCCAGCAGAAGCAAGAGTATTGGCCGATGAAGTGGCGGATGCGTGTATCCGTGTTATCCGAATGCTACTTGCCGTGCGAACCAAGTTTCAGGAGCAAATTCAGGAGGAAGTATTAAATCGTATAGATACCGATTTTCTGTGGGATATAGATTGGTTAGCTACCCATACATATACCGATGACTACATGATCAGGGATTGCAGCGTCGAGATTGACGATAGCACCATTCAGATTACGATAAAGGCGGATGTTACCGTCAAACAGCAATATGGATCAGATGGAGATATTCGTCGGGATGACGGCTACGAGTGTTATAAAACTATTCCCGTAGATTTTTGTTTCGAGAGTGAGACTGCCACTTCAGCTGCCCGTGATTTCAAGATGACACGTATGGAATATGACGATAGTATGTTGTAAATTATAATGACAGTAAACAACGACGGCCACCCATTAACAGGGTGGCCGTTTGTTGTCGTTAGCCCTTTCCCGCCACCGTGCGTCATCCCCGGCCAACGTCCGCCAGCGGGTACGGAAAGGGCTGCACGGGCATTAACTTCGCGGCGGGAGCCGCAAATGCGGCTTGCCGGTACGATTATCCACTTATTCATATTCATAACAATTCAGACGATGGCAACACAACAGAGCGAGGCGCCTGTGGCGCCCGAATCCCAGGATGTTCTTCTGGCATTGAACAAGCAGAACAAGGAGTACGGTTACGTGACGGAGCTGAATCCCCAGACGGGGGATTTCACGTGGGAGACACCCGAGGGGAACGACTATCGGGAGCGTATGTTCCGCTTTCCGACCAATACGTGACTGGGTCAGTTTTTCGAGCAGTTCCGCCGTCAGTACGGCAATCCCTCCCGTATCGGGTTCGACTTTTTCCGCGTTCCCGTGGATATGGCGGACCGTGTTCTTTCGGCGCTCGTAAAGGTCCGTATCGAAGAGAGCGGTACCCGTGCGGACCAGAAACTTTTGGACGACTACCGGCTCAACGACGAGGGGCGCAACGCTCGCCAGGCCGAAACGTACAGCTTCGAAGAACGGGAACTAACGGATTCCCTGACCGAACTGGGCCTTACACCCGGGCAGCTGCGCGATGCGCACGAGATGGGCAATCTGATGAAAGGTTACATCACCTCGACGCCGCTGCCGATATACAAAGAGATAAGCCGCTCGGCGAAGCCTGTTTCTATGCGGTCCGCGAGGAGGGGCGCACGATTGTAAAGGCCCTTCCCGTACTGAAAAGCCCGCAGTACGACATGACCGCCTATAAGGAGCTGTTCACCGACCGGCAGCGTAAACAGCTCGCCGCGAACGGCCATCTGGAGGGGACGAAAGTCATGCGGGACTTCACGACGGGCCGCGAGTGCGAGTGTTACGTGAGCTACCACGAACCTACGCGCCGTCTGACTACGCTGCCGGTCGATTCCCTGCGGCCGCTGACCCACATCTACGGCCAGCCGCTGTCGCGTCAGGAGCAGGAGGCGCTGCGCGGCGGGCGTCAGGTCGAAGTTATCGATATCCAGCGGCGCGACGGACGTCTCATTTCAGGTATTCTGCGTGCCGACGCCAACCATCGGGGTTTTTACTTCAAGGATACGGAAACGACCCTGCGCATCGGCGAGCGCGTGAACGGCGCCCTCATCGACGATACGCAGCGTGCGAAACTGGAGAACCACGAACTGGTCTATGTCACGGGGATGCGCCGACGCAACGGCACGACCTATTCCGACGACGTCATCTTTACCGAGGGCAACATCCAGCTCGTCGGCCAGGCGGCCCGCAACTATAAGCCGCAGCAGGCGCAGCGGCAAATCCGTCCCCGTCCCCGAACGGCCCGTTCCGCACGTACCGAGGCATCGCTGCCGCAGCCCAAGCGTCCCGGTCTCCGCAACAGCGGTCTGAAATAATCCCCGGCCATGAAAACGACATCCACACCCCGCACTCAGGAAGCGCCTTCCTGTTTCGAGGCTGCGCTGCGAGCCTTCCTTCGCCGCAGCCATCCCGAATTGCTCTCCGACAACGACTTTATCCTCCGGCGCAGCGAGGATGCTGCGGCCACCTTCTCCCGAGGACGACGGGACGGGCATTCCGTCTATGAAGCCCTCGAACTCTCGCGGGCCGTCCTGTACGACGGCCTGCGTTTCTCGCGCTACGACACGCTTTTCGAAGTCGTCTCCGAATGGTTCCCGGAAATCGCGCCGCGCCGCCGTCCGGACTTCTGCCTGAAACTTCTGCCCTTGTGCACGCAGGTCTTCGAGCGTTACGCTCCGGGCGACGATTTCGAGAGCACCCCGGCTTACCGGGTTCTGACGACCGAATTGATAGGCATCGTACAACAAAACCTCGACCGCTATGGCTTTTAACAAAAAAGAACACCTCCGGCAAAACATCCGGGCCATCGAAATAGCCTTGCAGCAAGGCGCAGCGACCGCTGCCGAACGCGAAGAGTTAGCCCGTTACTCCGGTTTCGGCGGTCTCAAATGCGTTCTGCAGCCGGCCGCTGCGGACCGCGACATCGAACGCTGAAGGAGCGACCGGGAGCTGTTCCCTCTGGTGCGGGAGCTGCACGAGACCGTGCGCAAACACTGTACCGACGAGAAAGAGTACAAACGCTGCATGGACGGCATCCGCAGTTCCGTACTGACGGCATTCTATACGCCTCCCGTTTTCGTAAGGGCCATTGCGGATACCATTTACCGCACAGGCGACATCTCTGCGGAGCGTATGCTGGATCCCAGTGCCGGAACGGGAGTTTTCGCCGAGGCGTTCAGCGGGGAAGGACGAGCGGCAGAAACGGTCTGTTTCGAGAAGGACCCGCTCACGGGCGCCATCCTCGGCAAACTCTTCCCCGGCTATGAAGTCCATACCGATTCTTTTCATCGCATCAATAGCGATTATAACGGTTCTTTCGACCTGGTGGCCTCGAACATCCCGTTCGGCACGATGCAGGTGTTCGATGCGGCTTTCGAACGCAGCGGAGACAAGATGCGCCGCCTCTCGCAGCAGGCTATCCATAATTACTTCTTCATCAAGGGCGTGGATATGCTGCGTGAGGGCGGTATCCTGGCGTTCATCACCTCGCAAGGCGTGCTGGATTCCCCCGGCAACGCCCCGATTCGGGAGTGGCTGATACACCGCTGCAATCTCGTCTCCGCTCTGCGCCTGCCCAACAACCTGTTCACCGACTATGCCGGCACGCAGGCGGGCAGCGACCTGATTGTGCTGCAAAAGAACAGCGGCAGGGAGGCCCTGCGCACTTCGTGGGAGGAGGAGTTCATGCAGACGGCCGATAACGGCGACGGCATCGTGCAGAACCGCCTGATAGCCGCTCATCCCCATCTGATTCTGCATACGACTGCCCGCCGGGACGTGGATTTGTACGGCAAACCCGCAATGGTCTATACTTTCGAGGGGAGTGTCGGGCAGATGGCCGAACGTTTGTCCGGCCTGCTTGCGAGCGATATGAAACGCTTCGACCGGACGCTGTACCTGACCCATCGGCACGAGGCGAAAGCCGCAGCGACCGTATCTGCGGTCCGCAGTCCTTCCGAAGAACAGAGTGCCGAGCGGAGTCCGGAACTCGGTATGCCCCCGGAAAGGAGCGGTTCCCTGTTCGGGAATACCGTCGGGGCAACGTCCCCCGCACCGGCGGCCGGCGGGGTGTTCGACCTGTTCGGTCAGGGCAATCTTTTCGCTCAGCCTGTGCAGGAAGAGCTGTCGCCCGAGGAGCACCGCCACAGGCACGAAGAGTTTCTGGCCCGTCAGCAGCAGACACTGGAGCCGCGCCCCTATACGGGCAAGGTGCAGCCTTTCTACCGCAACGGCACCCTCGTCGAACAGGAGGGACAGTACGGGCATTTGAAGGATATAAGCAGGAGACAACCGATGTTCCACCCTCTGCGCTTAAACACGATGCAGCGCTTCCGCGCCGAGGCCTATCTGCCGCTGCGGGACACCTATCACCAGCTTTACCGGCTGGAGGCCCGCAACGAAACAGAATACAGGGGATTGCGGCGCAAGCTCGGAAGACTGTACGACAACTTCGTCCGGACGGTCGGCGACCTGAACGGCAAGGAGAACGCGAAGCTCATCCTTCAGGATGCCACAGGCCGCGAAATACTGTCGCTCGAACGCTTCGAGAACGGTAAAAAACGCCTCGCCGACATCTTCGCGTGCCCCGTGTCGTTCGCTGCGAACGATGTGCAGCACGTCGATACGGCTCTCGAGGCACTCACGGCGTCGCTCAACCGGTACGGCCGCGTCGATTTGCCTTACATGTCCCGTCTGAGCGACATCGCACCGGACGAATTGGTCGTACAGCTCGAAGGACGCATCTACTACAATCCGATGGCCAAGACATACGAGATTGCCGACCGTTTCATTGCGGGGAACGTCATCGAAAAGGCCGAATGGATTGCGAACTACCTGACCGAGCACCCCGACGACGAAGCGTCGCGCCGCTCGCTTGACGCCCTGAAGGAGCACACACCCACGCCGCTGACTTTCGACGAGCTGGACATCAATCTGGGCGTGCGGTGGCTCGATACGTCCATTTATGCGGATTTCGCCCGCGAGCTGTTCGGACTCGAAAAGAAGCCGCAGGTCATCTATATCGAAAAACTGGACGAATTCGATATTACGACCAACGAACGCAATGCGGCCATCTCGGAGGAGTATTGCGTCAAGGGCCAGGACCGCAAGTACGACGGATTGTCACTGTTCATTTACGCCCTGCACAATACGCTGCCGGATATCACCAAATGCATCGGTTACGATGAGAACAACAAACCCGTCCGCGTGAAGGATGCCGAGGCGGTGCAGCTCGCCGACGCCGTGGTGAACCGGATACGGCAGGCTTTCAGCGACTGGCTGCAGGAGCGTCCCGAAGCGTTCAGGCAGCAGCTGACCGACCGTTATAACCGTCTTTTCAACTGCATCGTGCGTCCCCGCTACGACGGCTCCTTCCAGTCATTCCCCGGCCTCGACCTGAAGGGTCTGGGAATAGACTCCCTGTACGGGAGCCAGAAAGACGCCATATGAATGCTCAAGCTCAATGGCGGGGGTATCTGCGACCACGAAGTCGGCACCGGAAAAACACTCATTATGTGTGTGGCGGCATATGAAATGCATCGGCTGGGCCTGGCGAAAAAGCCGCTTATCATCGGATTGAAAGCCAACGTGCACGAGATAGCCGAAACTTTCCGCACGGCCTATCCCGATGCCCGGCTTCTCTATCCGGGCAAGGAAGACTTCACGCCCGAAAACCGCGTCCGCATCTTCAATGACATCAAGAACAACAACTGGGACTGCGTCATTCTCACGCACGACCAGTTCGGCAAGCTGCCGCAATCTCCGCAGGTGCAGCAGGAGATTTTCCAGGCCGAACTCGGCGACCTGGAGGAGAGTCTGGAAGCATTGGAGTGGTATGGCGATGAAGTTTCAAAAAGAATGCGCAGCGGGTTGGAAAAGCGAAAAGAGAACCTTGCGGCCAAGCTCGCAAAACTGGAGGACGACCTTCTGCGAAACAAGGACGACGTAGTCGATTTCCGGCAGATGGGCATCGACCATATTTTCGTGGACGAGAGCCACAACTTCAAGAACCTTACCTTCAACACCCGACATGCACGGGTGTCGGGGCTCGGAAATCCCGAAGGCAGTCAGAAGGCGATGAACCTGCTCATGGCCCTGCGCGATATTCAGTCCCGCACGGGCCGGGACCTCGGGGCGACGTTCCTGTCGGGTACGACCGTCAGCAATTCGCTTACGGAACTCTACCTGCTCTTCAAATATCTCCGGCCCCGGGCGCTGGAAAGACAGGGCATCACCTGTTTCGACGGCTGGGCTGCCGTATTCGCCCGCAAAACCACCGAGTTCGAGTTCTCTGTAACCAACGAAATCGTCCAGAAGGAGCGGTTCCGATACTTCATCAACGTCCCCGAACTGGCGGCCTTCTATGCGGAAATTACCGATTACCGCACGGCGGAAGACGTAGGGGTGCGCCGCCCGCAACTAAACACTGAGCTGGTGAATATTCCCATGACACCCGCACAGGAGGCATTTATCCCGAAGCTGGTGCAATTCGCCGAAAACGGCGATGCCACGCTGCTCGGCCGGGAGCCGCTCAACAGTAGGGAAGAGCGAGCCAAAATGCTTATCGCAACCAATTACTCCAACAAAATGTCGCTCGACATGCGTCTGATAGATCTGTCCCACGGCGATGAAGAGGGAAACAAGGCCAGCGTCTGCGCTGCCAAACTGAGCCTGTTTTACCACCGTTACGATACGGCCAAAGGCACGCAGTTCGTATTCTGCGACCTTTCGACTTACAAGCCCGCCGAATGGAATGTTTACGCCGAGATAAAACGCAAGCTCATCGAGGATCACGGCATCCCGGCGCATGAAATCCGCTTCATTCAGGAAGCGACGACCGACAAAGCACGCAAAGACCTCTTCGCAGCGATGAACGCCGGCAAGGTGCGCATCCTCTTCGGTTCGACGCAGAAGCTCGGTACGGGAGTCAATGCCCAACAGCGGGCCGTAGCGGTCCACCACCTCGATATTCCGTGGCGTCCGTCCGATTTGGAGCAACGCAACGGACGTGCCCAGCGCAAGGGAAACCGCGTGGCGGAAGAGTACGCCGACAATACCGTCCATGCGTTCATCTATGCAGTGAACCGTTCGCTCGATGCCTACAAATTCAACATCTTACAAAACAAGCAGATGTTTATCCGACAGCTCAAAAGCCGCAGCTTGGCAGCACGCACCATCGACGAGGGGGCGATGGATGAAAACAACGGCATCAACTATGCCGAATACGTGGCCTTGCTCTCCGGCAATACGGACTTGTTGGAAAAAGCCCGGCTGGAGAAACAAATCGCCACGCTCCAATCCTCCCGGCAGGCGTTCCTGCGCAGCAAGGGAGCGGCACGCACCCGGTTGAAGGAGTGTACCGACGGTGTGGCGACCAATGAGCGGATTATCGCACGCATCGAACAAGACCGGGCCTATTTCGACCGAGTAGCTCCGGCCGATGAAAGCGGCAGACGTCCCAATCCTCTCAAGCTCGACGGCGTGGAGTCCGAAGATGTCAAAGTCCTCGGAAAGCATCTGACAGAGCTCGACCGCACGCTCAATACCAACGACGACTACCGGCAGATAGGCACCCTGTTCGATTTCCGGCTGCTGGTACGCTCCGAGCGGGTGAACAAGGACGGACTCGACCTGGTGGTCAATAAATTCATGGTGGAAGGACCCAGCGGTATCAAATACTCCCACAACAACGGTCATTTGGCCGCCGACCCCAAACTCGCATGCGAGAACTTCATCAAGGCCCTCGGCAGCATGCCCAAACTCATCGAAAAACACGCCGCCGAGCGCGACCGTCACGCCCGCGATATTCCGACTTTGGAACGGATACTGGAAAGCTCTTGGGACCGGGAGTCGGAGCTGCGGGAATTACGCACACGGCTGCAGGACGTGGAGCAGCGGATAGCGGCGGAGATACTTACGAAAAATATGGCGAAGGTCGTGGAGAAGGAGGAAGCGGAGATACCGCCTGAAATGCTGCAGGAAGTGACGGCAGCGGCGCAGGCCCGGCCGCAAATCGTTATGGAAAAACCGGTCGAAGAGAAGCTCGCCGGCGGAAGCGACATCCTCCATGTCCCGGCAAACATCTATGCCGTCAAACCGGGAGGACCCAAAGTATAACCGAAGGAGGCTCGGAGTACCGGCGCATAGAACGGGGCCATGCGGCCCCGTTCTATGTATGTGCGGCATTTAATTCTTGACCTGAATAGCCGTATCCGGAACGGCGCTGTCCATCGTCTGCCGAAAGATAAGCTGGCTGTCCAGCGAATCTTTCAGGTCGATAAGGTCAATCAGGTCATAGTAACGAATCCCGTCGATTTCATCGTAACGCAGGCGGCCGCGAAGGGTCCGGCGCCGAACCTCTTCGGGGTCGAGCTGTAGCAGTTCGCAAATCTCTTCGGCCGTCAGCGTCAGCAGTGTCCGGCGCTGTTTGCAGATATGCGTCAGCAGCGTGTTCATGTAAAGCGACTTGCGGTAATTGCGCAACAGGCGGGCGAAACGGCTTCGTTCGATAATAATCATCTTTTTCATTTGTGTTTACCGGTGTTGGTTCGACTCATGTTTTTCGAGAGCCCGCAAAACCTTCGATTTGACATAGTAGATTTTGCCTCCTCTGCGGAAATAAGGCAGCGTCCCGTCGTTGCGGCGGCGAAGCAGCGTGCGGTCGGACATTTTGCTTAACAGACGCATCTTGCGCGTGTCCAGAATCTCTTCGTTTTCCGAGAGCTGTTCGGCGGACAGTGCCGACAGGCGTTGTTCGATGGCATCGAGTCGCTCGTATATCCTGAACAACAGATGCCCGTAAGTGGGTTTGCGTGCTCGCATCGTGTAGGAATTTTGGCGCAAGGTAGAAATGCGTTTCCGAACCGGCCTTTAGTTAAGCCCTTATAGAAATATCCGCCAAACGTCCCGCCGATAACAATATCGGAAGAGGAAATTGCAGGCCAGAGGATGCGCAAATACCGATTTCACGTTATCTTTGCCGCATAAACTCTTAAACATAATGGCTATGAAAGAATTGATAACAAAGATTCAGGAATCTTATCAGGCATTCGTAAAGGACGCGAACCTTCAGGTGGAAAACGGCAACAAAGCGGCCGGTGTACGGGCACGAAAGGCATCGCTGGAAATCGAGAAAATGATGAAGGAATTTCGCAGAGTATCTCTCGAAAACGCGAAGAAATAATCGGGACAGGCCTTACGGTATTCCGTACTTGCCATACTGCATCGACCAATACGAATGAAAGGGAAAAGCGAGCTTGATTAAGCTCGCTTTTTTTCTTGTAAAGTATTTATTTTCAAATAAATATCGTGTAATTATTGCTTTTTCAAGCAAAATAGACTATCTTTGCTTTCGAGTTATTCAGTTATGCGAAGTTTGGGGAATCCGGTTGATAGACTTTCGTAACCAATTCGTGACCCATCCCTTTTTATCTCTAATATTACAGTTTGTAAATCAACGAGATAGTCTAAATGGAAACAACCTTTTCATAGTTGTATGTATTTAGGTTAGTGTAGTTATTCCTCGAGGGGCGGTGCGATGTACCACCAAAAGAAATTTACTCCGGATGCAGATGCCAATGGCGAAAATCCGAGTACACATGAACCGTCGGGTGTTATACGGCTGATGTTTCCGTCCGGGACGATGATTCCGTAATTGTTTTTTATCCAATCGGCCATGTCGCCGAGGTCGGTACCCGTATTCAAATCGTAAACGACAGATGATGTGGAGGCATATGTACCGATAGCGATGAAGGCGATGCCGTCGTCGGTGACATACATTCCCATGGATTCGCCGTAATCTTCTACGATAGTCGTCGTTTCTGTTTCCGTATTATAGAAGGCAGCTTTTTGTATTTTTTTGATTGCCTGCTTGTTTTCGCTTATTTCTTCGGTACGGTAAGTGCTGGCTATCCATTTTCCGGAGGGACTTATTTTCGTGGCGGTTGCATCGCAGATGAGACCGTCGGCAATGTGGGTTTCGTAGGTTGTTCCGTCCGGACGTTCGAGTACGACAGGGGTTACTTTTCGTACATCTTCGCCTACCCATTTCGGTTTTCCTGTATTTTCGCCGTTGTTTACCCAATAGAGCATGCCGAAATCGGAGTTCTCCCACGAGGTGCCGTAGATGATTTCGCCGTTTGCGGAGATGCCGCGGGCCATGACGCCGACCCAGATTTCTTCATCGCGGAAATTTTTATCGGGTATGGGCAGTTCGTGCGGTACACCGTCAATCCAGAGCAATGGCTTGTACAAATATTCCAATCCATATCCTTCTTTTGCGTAACCTACCCAATACCGACCGTCTGCGGAAGTCTCTGAAATCGTTGGTTTACACTCGAACCCGCTTGGTGCTGCGGGAACAGTGATATTGCCGGTGAGGTCGATGGCTATCTGCCCGCCGTTATAACCGTCATCAATAAAAAGTAGCCCCTGATCGGTAATGCAGGATGTATTGGTAAAATAGTACAGTGCTTCAGGGAAAGGACCGAATTCGTAAACTTCGCCTGTTTTGAGGTCTATGATGGTTGGCGAACGAAGCCAGGAATCATCGGCGGCCAGAGAGGGGACATAACCGCCGATGTACCTACCGCTGGGAGACATGACGCCCCCGCTCGAAAAATTCAACATCCTTCTGTAACGGGCGAATTCGTTTTCGGTGGGAAGTTGGTTGATTATAATCTCCTGTGAAGCCTGTCCGGCTGTTACGACGATGACGGTGTTTCTTTCCGTACCCGTATTGTTGTCCTCCACGGTTAGCGTGAGAGTTGTTCCGTTTTCGCTCTTTTCTGCCTTTACCCAGGTAGCCCCCGGCGAGGCTTCATATGCTGTGGGCGAAGTTTTGACGGTGATTTCGAGCGGTTGATTATCCGTGCCGAGGAAAGTACATGCAATCTGGCTGAGGTTTACGTAGTGGTACTCCTCTTGGTCGGTCGTACATCCTGTCAGCGCTGCGAGAACCAGAAGTCCTGCCATGCTTTTGTAAAATGGTTTTCTGTTCATGTTTGGATGGTTTTTTAGGTTTTTTGTCTGTACAAGGCCCCGGGGAAGTGTTTTTATGTACGGATACAAACATAATAATAAAATAAAATGAATAATAACACATGTTGTGAAATTTGCATATTTCTTTTTTGATGTTCCATGCATGTTCGGGTTGTAGATTGTCACGGCAGCGTGTTGCATGTATAAGGGGAGATATTCCTTGCAGCGTGTTATTTTTAACGGCGGGATTGATGAGATGAGCGGATTCTTTGTATTTATTTTATTGATTTATATATTTTGTGTGGTGGTTTGTTGCCGGGGAGAAAGAGGGGGCGGGAGAGGCTCCTGTGGGGTACATGTAAAATGATGACGTATTGTGCCGTGGTTGAATGGGAACTGACGGATGGCGGCGGTGTGGGGCTGGTATCGCCGGGGCACTGCGGCGGGCCGTTTTTTTGTCGTACCTGCCTTTTTCGGCCGCGGGTGCAGGTACTTTCGCGGCTGAACCGTTTCCGTTCTACGGAACAGCGGCAGCCCTGTCGGGACTGCCGCTGTCTTTCTGGCCGTGCAGGCACGGATTATTGCAGGGGAGGGGCGATGTACCAGTCGTCGAAGCCGCTGCCGAGCGCGTTCACGGACGTACCGAATATGTATCGGCCGTCTGCCGATATGTATTCGATGACGCCTCCCGGAATGATGATACCGTAATTCTCGGCGACCCAGTCCGCCATGTTGCCCAGGTCGGTACCCGTGTTGAGGTCGTAAACTTTGCCCTCGGTGATGAACATCGTGCCGATGCCGATGAAGGCGATGCCGTCGTCGGTGACGTGCATGCCCGTGGCTTCACCGTAATCCTCCACTACGGTGGTCGTTTCGGTTTCGGTGTTGTAGAATGCGGGCCGCTGGACGTATGCTATGAAGCCGTCGCTGCCCACCTCTTCTTTCCGGTAGGTGGTGGCAATCCATTTGCCGGATGGACTGACTTTCGTAGTCTCGGCCGTACAGATGCAGCCGTCCACGAGGTTGTATTCATACTCGCCCATCCAATCCTCGACGATGACCGGAGTGAGCCGGCGTATGTCGTCGCCTACCCATCTGGGCTCTTCGACGGTCGTGCCGTTGTTTTTCCAGTAGAGCATGCCGCAATCGTCGTTTTCCCACGAGGTTCCGTAGATGATTTCACCGTTTGCGGAGATGCCGTGGGCCAGGACACCTGCCCAGAACTCTTCGTTACGGTAATTCAAGGCCGGCATCGGGAGTTCGGCGACTGTGCCCTCCGTCCACAGCAGCGGTTTGAACATGCCGGCCTGAATGTATCCCACCCAATATTTCCCGTCGGACGATGTTTGCGAGACCTCGGGTTTGTTCGTGTATCCGGCCGCTTCCGGAATGAAGATATTGCCGGTAAGGTCGATGGCTATCTGGCCGCCGTTCTGGCCGTCGCTGATGAAGAGCAGTCCCTGGTCGGTGATGGCGTTCGCCTGGGATAAAGCATACAGCGACTGCGGATAAGGGCCGAACTCATGCTTCTCGCCTGTTTCCGTGTCGATGATGATGGGCGTGAAGTACCCCATGTCGTTTTCGTCTACTTGCTCTGAGAACCCGCCCACGTATTTGCCGCTGGGCGACATGGCACCGCCCATTGACGAGAACGTATCCAGTTTGCGGTAGCGTGCAATCCGGTTGTCGCGGGTGAGCTGCTGTACGGTGATTTCCCGGGAGGCGCTTCCGGCCGTGACGATGATGACCGTGCTCCTTTCGGCACCGGTGTCGTTGTCCGCTACCGTCAGGATGAGAGTGTTGTCCTCTTCGCTCTTTTCCGCTTTCACCCAAGTGTCGCCGGGGGTGATTTCGTATGCTGCGGGCGAAGTTTCGACGGTAATGGCCAGCGGGGTGTTGCCGTCACCGTCGAACGAGCAGGCCACCTGGCTGAGTTTTACGTAATGGAATGTCTCTTCCGTTTTCACGCATCCCGACAGGGAGGATAACAAGAACATCGCAGCTGCGATACTGCCTGATAAGATTCTTTTCATGGCTTGTCAGTTAATTGGTTAATTTAATCGTTTCGGCGGCGGTCGTTGGGCAGACCGTCGTCTATTTCGGACAAATATAATAAT
>ERZ1504180.370-NODE-370-length-14099-cov-3.202791_pt1 | contig 14099 bp, 19 predicted proteins | sample MGYA00574903_ERZ1504180 | MGnify/ENA primary metagenome ERZ1504180 (study PRJEB39906, sample SAMEA3182061) | gut metagenome | biome: human; feature: gut; material: Stool; isolation source: human stools | place: Canada | collected 2013-01-14 ...
CAAGTACACATCAAGGGAGGTAAACCGGAATTTTCGCATCAAGGTTTCGGGCCTCGGCATCCATGAACTCAAAGGTTACACGGGATTCGTCGGGCTGGTGGGGAGTGAACTCGCAAACAACCTGCTCGACCGGGCATTTCGAAGCAAGGCGGATAAGATAGAATGCAAACTGCGGCGCGGCTTGAAAATAACCTTTTACTACAAGTAGACATGAAGACCAAAATTTTAGCTATCCCGTGGTGGCTGTCGCTGATCGCACTCGGCGGGGCAATGGATGCAGACCCGATTTCATGGGCCGCCGTTGCCGGAACATTCGCCGCGTTCGTAACGCTTTCCGCTGCCATAATCAGAGAACAAAGGAAAAACGCATAACAACCAATCATCACAAAACGCACGATGCTATGAACATCAAGATCAAATCAATCACCCTACGCAATTTCAAAGGACTGCGCGATGTATCGTTCGACTTCGACGGCCATAACGCCACGATCATAGGCGACAACGGCACGGGAAAAACAACCATTTTCGACGCCTTGACGTGGGTACTGTTCGGCAAGGATTCGCACAACAGCGCCGACATCGACATCAAGACAATAGATGCCACAGGCGAACCGATGCACCGCGCCGAGCATTTCGTCGAGGTGGCATTGGATGTGGACGGCTCTACGCAGACGCTGCGCCGCACATACCGCGAAATCTGGAGCAAGCCGCGCGGATCATCCGATCTGCGTTTCGTCGGACACGAAAGCATGTTCGCTGTCAATGGTGTGGAGGTCGGCACCAAAGCGGAATACGACAAAATCATTTCGGAATGGATAAATGACGACGTATTCCGAATGCTTACCGACCCGATGTATTTCAATACTCGCGTCGATTGGAAAGGCCGTCGTGCCGCACTTTTGGCCCTTGTCGGGGACAACATCGACCGCACGGCGATACAGACAAAGTTTGCCGACCTGCTCGCGGAAATGAACGGCGAAGCCCTTGCGGATTTCAAAGCGCGACTGGCGGCCGAAAAGCGCAAGAACAAAAAGGAACTCGACACGTTCGCCCCGAAGATTGAAGCGTATCAGAATGCGATGCCCCCGGCAGAAGACTACGCAGCGCTGGAACAGGAAATCGCGCAGCGCGAATCCGTGGCCGTAAACGAAATTACGGCCCACCAACGGCAGATCGACGCACTCGACGCGCAAATCGCCGACGCATCGAAGATAGACGAGGAAACGCAGGCCGTCCACGACCGAAAACTAAAAAAGGTGCTCGACATCAAAAAGTCGTTGTCCGATCATATCGACGCGCGACTGACCGCTGCCCGTCGGTATAACTCCGAACGCGACGCGGCCATCATGGACGCGCAAGCGAAAGCTGATTCAATTCTGCACGAGATCGAAAAAACCGAAACTGCGGCAAACTCGAAACGGGAAACCCTCGAAGCCTGCGTAAAGAAGCAGGCGAATATCAAATCGGCGCTCGACGCCATGCGTGCGAAATACGAGGCCGAGAAAAAGGCGGCATTTGAATACGTCGACACGACCACCTGCTACGCTTGCGGCCAACCGTTACCCGCTGCAACTATCGAGGAAGCCCGCCGCACAGCCCGCGAGAGCTTCGAGAAGCACCAGCGCGAAATACTCGACAAGTTGATCGCCGACGCCAATCTCGAAAAGGACACTTACGCCAAGTTAACGAAACTGGTTTCGACCACAGAACAGGAAATCGCAATGCTTGATCAGCGCCTGTCGCAACTGCGTGCGGAACATCACGCGGCGACGCTGGCTGTCACAACCGCGAAAGACGTTCCCGCAATCGACCTCGAAACGGAGGAAGAACAGGCGAAATTATCCCCCGAATATCGGAAACTCACCGACGAGCTTACCCGCGCGCAAAATGCCCTCGAAGCCTCGGCAACCACGAAAATCACGGCCGCCACGCTCACGGCGCGCCGCCGGGATATATCCGCACAGATCGACGCGGTGCGTCAGAACCTTGCAACCGCAACCGCCGATCTACGCCGTCGTCTTGCAAACAAGGAGCACACGGCGGAAATTCAGCGATTGATAGACGAAACCAAGGCCACCGAAAAGAAGATCGCCGAACGTATCGCCGAACTCGAACGCCTCGAATTTGCGGCGGCAGCCTACACGAAAGCGGACATCGAAGCTGTCGAAGCGGCGATAAATTCGCGTTTCGACCTCGTGCGCTGGCGAATGTACGAACAGACCATCGAGGGCGCAGATGTCGAAACATGTGTAGCCACCATCGACGGCGTACCATTCAACTCGCTGAACAGCGCCGGGCAGGTACTCGCCGGGCTTGACATCATCCGCACGTTCTGCCGCTACTACGGCGCAACCGCGCCCGTCTTCATCGACAACGCCGAAAGCATTTCGCAGACCGATTTTGCGCTCGATTCGCAGGTCGTTCGCCTGCAAGTGGTCGAGGGTGCAGCGCTCGAACTCAAAACAGCGTAACGACATGGCACAGATCGTCAGTAACGAAAAAGGATTCAAGATTATCCACGTCGAAACGCTCGACATGTGGGTCATTGGAAGCCCTGCAAAATGCGACTACTGCACGGCGGATATGGCAACCCCCAACGGCGGCTATTACATCGCCGTACTGAATAAGATATACTGTCCGCAATGCTATAAACGCTGGCTTGCCGAGGCGCGCCGCCACCCGCAGGACGTCCCTATCGAAGACCGCAACTACAACACATATCGTCAAATCTTTTATTTCAAATAACTATGGCACAGAATAACAATCAGAGCGGAGCGCAGGCCGCCCCGGCGACGCAATCGAAAGCGATTGCCGCAATGAAAGATGAACTTGCGAACAGCGTCCTGCGACGCATCGAGGAGCTGCAAGCGAACGGCGGGCTGGTCGTCCCGAAAGACTACGCCGTAACAAACCAAATGAACCTTGCATGGCTCCGAATCTCCGAAATGCTATGGGAAGACGCCGACAAGGTGCAACACCCGGTTTTGGAGGTCGTAACCAAAGCATCGGTGGCAAATTCACTGCTTGATATGGTGCTGCAAGGCATGGACATCCAGAAAAAGCAAGGGTACTTCATCCCGATCAAAAACAAAGCGTCGGGACAGCTCGAACTGACGTTCTGGCGGTCGTATTTCGGCGACGAGAAACTGGCCCGCGCACAGGGCATGAAGAAAGTCCGTTCGGTCGTCGTCTACGAGGGCGACGAATTCGAATACATGTATACGGAGGACGGCGAAACCAAAGTAACGAAACACGTTCCGAGCCTGTCGAGGATCAACAAGGATAAGATCGTCGCCGCCTACGCCGTGACGACCATGACCGACGGTTCGCACTCGACGACGATCAAGACGATGACCGAAATCCGGCAGGCATGGATGCAGGGCGCGACGCGGGGGAACTCTCCTGCACACCGAAATTTTACCAGCGAAATGGCCGGACGAACAGTCGAGCGTTCCGCCATGAAGCACATCATCAACTCGTCGTCCGACGCATGGCTGTTGAGCGAAGACGAGAAAGAGCGCCGCGTAACGAACGAAGCGGAAGCCAAACCCGCCGGGGCAAATATCGAAGATGCAAAATTCGAAGAGGTCGCCCCGGCCGCAATCGCAGCACAATCGGCCGTACCTACCGAAACGATGCCGCCGATCCCTACGCCGACGCCCATTCCACGCGAGGAGGCAACCGAAGAGGCGGCCCCTGCTACCATTGAAGACGACCCATTCAAACTGTAACCCTATGAAGCTGCATGTCATATCCTCGTCGTCGGCTGGCAATTGCTACGTTTTGGAGAGCGAAGCGTCTGCACTCGTCATCGAGTGCGGCGCATCGCCCGAAACGATGTTCGCCCGAACCGGTATCGACGCCCGAAAATTCGTCGGTGCGATAGTAACGCACGAACACGGCGACCACGCAGCCCACATCGGCAAATACGCCGACCGAGCAATCGACGTCTACACCTCGCGGGGAACGCTCGCGGCGTGCCACATCGACAAGACGCACCGCACACACGCATTGCGACCGATGCAGTCCGCAATGGTCGGCGATTTCGTCGTCCGCGCGTTCGACGTGAAGCACGACGCAGCGGAGCCGTTCGGGTATATTATCGAACACGAGGAGTGCGGGAAGATTCTTTTTGCCACCGACACACATTTTATTCGGTATAACTTCAAATCCCTGCGGCTGAATCATATTCTTATCGAGGCGAATTATTCACAAGAGGAGTTAGACGAAAACATCGCTCGCGGGACGATTAACCCGGCGCAGGCAGCGCGCGTGCGGACGTCGCACCTATCCATCGGGGCGGCGTGCGATATGGTCAAAGCGAACGAAACGGCGGAACTTTCGACAGTCGTTCTGCTTCACCTATCGAACGCAAACAGCTTTGCCGACGCCTTTGCTGCACAGATGCGTAAAACAGCCCGTTTCGCGCGTGTATTCGTGGCGGACAAGGGTTTAATCGTCGCACTCAACAAAAGCGAAATTTAACGGCTCAAATCAGCAGCAATGGCAAACGAAACAAATATCGGTTGGGTGCGGTTATATCGCAGCACGCTCGGTTGGGAATGGTTCTGCGACCCGCTGGCCCTGCAACTATGGGTCGTTTGTCTACTCAAAGCGAACCACGCCCCGACAAGGTGGCAGGGAATCGAAATCGAACGAGGGTCGTTCGTTGCGTCTGTCGACAAGCTATGCGCCGCAACAGGGCAGACGGCCCGACAAATTCGCACCCGGCTATCGCACCTGCAAACATCCGGAGAATTGACAATCAAAACGACAAACAAATACAGCATTATAACCGTCTGTAAATACGACGTTTACCAGCCAATAGCCGACGACAGCGACAAACAAAACGACAATCAACCGACAAACGACCGACAAACGACCGACAATCAAACGACAACAAACAATAATAATAAAGAATTAAATAATTATAAAGAATCTCTGTCTTTCGCGTGTACGCACGCGACGACGGCAGAGAAAGAGAGTTTTTTTGAAATCTTTTTTTTCAAGAATTTCATAAATCCCGATTATGAGGTCGAACGGTTCTGCGCTAATTACGAGGCGTCGGGCTGGATTCGTAAAAACGGACAAGTAGCTACCGACCGCCCGGCGCTTGCGCGGACATGGACGCAAGAGGATAAAAACGCCGCTCCGCGTTTCAACGCCGATTTTCTTGCGAAATATCGGCGTTTCTACGGCCTCGCAAAGCAAACGAATCCGGCTCTTGCGCCAATATTCATTCACGATCTGGAACTGGTATTTATCGACGCCGAGCGTAAACGGCTGACGTTCCGCTGCACGCGGCAAATGGTCGAAGCCGTCGAGGCCAACATCCGGTTCTTTCGGGATAACTTTTTCGACAAACATTTCGCGGGCTGGACGCTACACTACCAAACCCCGCGAACCTAAAAACCACAACGCACGATGAAAAACAAAAACGACAAACGGGGCAAAGCCCCGGCGAATTTCTACGACAGAATCGCCGAAATGCTCGGCAAGGCAGCTATTCCGCAGACGATCATAGTTGAGGCGGACGGAGTTTCGCCCGAAACATTTTCAGCGGCGGGAATCACGAAACGCGAACTGTATGCCGCCGTCGCAATGGCAAGCCTCGCACACGCCATCGTAACCACCCCACCCGCCAAAGGCGGCAGGCTTCGTTCAGACTGGGCGCGCCGCGTGGCTACACAGGCCGTAGAATTAGCCTACCACCTCGACGAAGCGCTCGGCGAAATTGAACGAAACGGCGAACCCGCAAAAGATTCGAGGAGATGAGAGATCACAGTAAAGATTTCGCCGAATGGCGAAAATGGCGCGACGAAAAAGGGTTGCCGCCTATCTACGACGACCCGGCCGACGCGGGTATCGAAACGGAATTCCGGGTCGGACAGCAAGTGTCGTTCACGAATGAATACGGCGTCCGGTTCGAACCGTTCGAAATACTTGGATTCTGCAAGCCTACGCCGGAACTGCCCGATAGATGCGTCTACATCAGTTACGATTGCTATTGGTTTCCGGCGAAACTCGAATCGTTAAAACCCTATCAGTCATGACGCCCCGTCCGACTTATATAACCTCCTGTTCGTTCGGCAAGGACAGTATCGCAACGATACTCCTTGCCCTCGAACACGGTGAACCGCTCGACCGGGTGGTGTTCTCGGAAGTTATGTTCGACCATGAACGCAAGATCAGCGGCGAGATTCCGGAGCACATCGGATGGATATTCGACACGGCCATTCCGAAGCTGCACGACATGGGCGTCCGCGTCGACGTGGTACGCGCCGAACGGGATTACTGCTATTTTTTCGCAAATGCCGTCGGGGGGGGGCGTCACGCAGGGAAGATTTACGGTTTCCCGCTCGGCGGCAAATGCTTTATCAATCGGGATTGCAAAGTCGCGCCCATACGAAAATATCTTGCAGAAATTGCTGGCGGCCCCCTGCGTGCCAAAACGAACATCGTGCAGTACATCGGTATTGCCGCAGACGAACCGCGTCGACTTGCAAAACTCACGGAGAACAAAATATCGCTCTTGGCGAAATACGGCTACACCGAGCAGATGGCGAAACAGCTTTGCGCCGCTCACGGGCTACTGTCGCCGATCTACACGACCGGGACGCGCGGCGGATGCTGGTTCTGTCCGAACTGCAAAATACAGCATTTCGTCAACCTGCGGCGCAATCATCCCGAACTATGGGCGGAATTGGTTGAGTTGAGCCATACGCCGAACTTGTGTAGCTACGGATTCAAGTACGGCCTTACCGTGCAGGAGGTCGAAAAACGGATGGACGCAGAAGAACAACAGCTAAAACTTTTTTAATCACAACTTTCCATGAAAGACATTCATCACACCTGCCGATGCACCGGGCAGCAGTTTACGTTCAAAGAGTGGTGCGCATGGATTGAAAGCCACGAAAAAGCCGGACGGGATAGTGGCAAATTCGTGGCGTTATCGCATAATGGTTTTGATTTCAACATCCACGACGTATGCCTAACGCCTAACAGACCTGTCCGGTTATTCAACGCCCATTGTATCGTGGAGGTCAAAACGGCACAGTCGCCGAACGGACGCTGGGATTACGGATTGGATGTTAATCTGCACAATTCAGGGCATTATGTCGGGCCGGGATTCGTCGACGATACAAAAAAGGGCTACCCAACGGAAGCTGCCGCGATTCTTGCCGCCCTGCTCGATGCCCGCAAATCAGCCGAACGCGAACTGGCGGACTGTTCCGGTCGCTCCCGGTCGAATCCCGATAACGAGGATGACGAAGACGGATTCATCAAAGACAGTACGCTGGCCCCATACATTCGGAATATCATCAGACAAATCGACGATCAACGCCGGGCAACGGCGTTCAAACAACTAACCCTATTTTGATTATGACACGACATGTAGAATCGCACTTACAGCGAATGTGCGTCAGTTGGTTCCGGCTTAAATATCCGGCCATCGGCAAACTCCTGTTCGCCGTCCCGAACGGCGGCGCACGGAGCCGAACGGAAGCCGCGATAATGAAAGCCGAGGGCGTAACCGCAGGCGTCGCCGACCTTATCCTGCTAATCGGGCGCGGAGGCTTCAACGCCCTATGTATCGAAATGAAGACCACCGACCGACGTTCTGCCCTATCGGACGCACAAATCGAATGGCGTTCACTTGCAATCACGAACGGAAGCAGACACGCCGTCTGTCGGACGTTCGAGGAATTCCAGTCGGAAATTCGCTGGTACATGGCGCGTCCGGCGAATAACGAACCGCGGGACGAAATCACCTGTGCCCGCCCGATAGTTCCGCCATCCGTCGAAGAGATCGAACGGGAGTTTGGGAAAATCAGACGACGCAAAGTCAATCATCAACCAACAAAAAACACAAAGCAATGACAACGCACAACCCGAAATTCAGAGGAACACCCGGCCCGTGGCGGGTCGACGGACACGTCGGCGGAAACGGTATCGTAAACTATTCAATCGTTTCGATTTCCGGCGACGCTGTCGGCTGCGCTCCCGTCGCAGAGGTGCTGCGCAATAACCCGCGCCCGATGCCGGAGCAACGCATCGAGGCCAACGCCCGACTATTGGCCGCCGCGCCCGACCTACTCGCTGCGCTTGAATCCCTCGTCGGGATATTAGAGCCGCACAAACTGACCCCCTATTGGTCTATGCGCGAAAAGGTAAACGAGGCGAAACGCACCATTGAATACATCTATCAATCAAACCATCAATAACTATGAAAACAGTCGAAGACCTTAACAGACTTATCCGTGACGAAATCGCGGCCATCGAAGCACTCCGAAGCGAAGACAAAAAAATATGGTCGATTCGGGGGGGGGGTAACAGAGGCCGACGCAAGAAGATCCGCCGCATGATCGGCGACCACAACAACGAGATCGCCCACCTGCGCCGTCTTATCCGCTTTGTCGAAGCAACCCCGGAAGAGGGCGTGCGAATGATGCTCGACCAGTTGCGCGGGCAGGTAGAACGAATTACTACATCTGCTGACCGCTACAAGTTGAAAGAGCAGAAAAAAGAGTATCTGAATCGCGCGGGCGTGCAACTCAAACACACGCAAATCGCCGAACTTGAATTCTTACTACAATGATATGAATACAAAAGTCATATTTTCATCCCAAACAGACGATTGGGCAACACCCCAAGATTTTTTCGACAAGCTCAATTTAGAATTTCATTTCACCCTCGACCCGTGCGCTTCGGCCGAGAACGCCAAATGTCAAAAATTTTACACGAAAACAGAAAATGGATTACTGCAAGACTGGGGGGGGGAAACAGTGTTTTGCAATCCACCATACGGGCGGCAGATAGCTGCATGGGTAGGCAAATGCTGGGAGGAGGCGAAAAAACCAAACACAAAAGTAGTTATGCTTATTCCGGCACGAACTGACACGAAATATTTTCACGAATATATTTACCATAAAGCCGCTGATATTCGCTTTATTAAAGGACGTTTGAAATTCGGTAATGCGCAAAATTCAGCACCATTCCCCAGTATGATCGTTATATTTTAACCAAGTACAATGAACGATAAAACAATTATCCCGGAATCAGGCTCCAAGCAGGAGCGATGCGCGTTCTGCGGCAGCACGAAGATTTACAAATACGACGGTTACTGTCGCCCTGTCTGCGAACGATGCGCCAACAGAGGAGGTCGGACATACGTTCGAAGCGGGGAGAAGAGCGGCCGTAACGAACCGTGCCCGTGCGGTAGCGGATTGAAATACAAACGATGTTGCGGAAAATAACCTGCTACAAAATTCTGCTCGAAAGCGTGTATTATTTACACGCTTTTTGCATATCTTTGTGCTGGTAACCAATACAGAGTAAACGCATACCGAGCCTATGAAAATTCCGCAAACTATCGAAATGCAGGTCGGCGCGCTCAATACCAGCGAGCACAACCCGCGACAGATCACCGAAGACGATTTCGCCGAATTGGTGAAATCGCTGCTATTGCTGCCGAAAGGCTTGTATTATCGCCCCGTCGTCGTGGACGACCGGAATATCGCCCTTGCCGGGAATATGCGCCTGCGGGCGCTGAAATACATTCACGAACTCGGATTCGACGACCTCGCGGACATCCTGCGGGCGTCGTATCGGTTCCGGCATTTCGACGAGGCGAAACAATCCGCGCTACTGAACTACTGGCGCGAATGGCAGATGCACCCGACCGTGCCGACGCTTTACGCCTCGGAACTCGACGAAGACGAGCAACAGCAGTTTATCATCAAAGACAACCTATCGTTCGGCACGTTCGATATTGACATGCTGGCGAACGAGTACGACATCGCGGCGATCATCGATGACGGTTTCGACATCGACCTGCTCCCGAAATCGGCTATCGAAGCGTTAGCCGCAGCAAATGGTATCGACCCTAACGATATAACGGGGCGACGCTGTGGCGGCGATGAAGAAGCCGACGAGCACTACACGCACAAGATCACGTCGCCCGTCTACGAGCCGAAGAACGAAAAACCGGACTTGTCGACGCTGACCGACGGCGGCCGAACCGACGAACTGCTGGCAAAGATCGAAGCGTCGAACGTATCGCCCGACGAAAAAGAGTTCCTGCGGCAGGCTGCCGCACGGCATACGGTGTTCGATTACGCCAAGATCGCCGACTACTACGCGCACGCCTCGAAAGAAATGCAGGAACTGATGGAAGATTCGGCGCTCGTCATTATCGACTTCGGCAAAGCCATCGAAAAGGGCTACATCCGATTGTCGGACGAAATACGAAACGAATACACACGGGAGTATGGCAATGAGGCATAACGGATTCGTCGCGTTCATTCTGACGCACGGCCGCCCCGACCGGGTGCTGACCTACGAGAAGCTGCGCAAACACGGGTATACGGGGAAAATATACATCGTCTGCGACGACGAAGACAAGACGTTGCCGGAGTATCGCAAGCGCTTCGGCGACGTGCTCGTCTTTTCCAAATCGGAGATCGCAAGGACATTCGACGAGGGCGACAATTTCGGCGACCGCCGGGCAATCGTCTACGCCCGCAACGCCTGTTTCGAGCTGGCCCGGCAGATCGGGGCGACGCATTTCATCGAATTGGATGACGACTACACATATTTCAAATTCCGGTTCGACGACCAGCTACGCTGGCACGGCGCAGACGTCCAAGACCTCGACGCGGTATTCGACATGCTGCTCGACTATTTCAATTCCGCCCCGATGCTGACCCTTGCAATCGGGCAGGGAGGCGATTATATCGGCGGCGAAAAAGCGACGAGATTCAACGACGGAATACAGCCGATGCGCAAGGCCATGAATTCGTTTATCTGCTCCGTCGACCGACCGTTCCAGTTCGTCGGACGCATCAACGAAGACGTCAATACCTACGTCCGGCTGGGGTCGCGGGGGGGGGTATTTCTGTCCATCCTACAAATCGGCCTCGACCAACTCGAAACGCAAAGCAACAGCGGCGGCATGACGGAATTGTACTTGGACGCGGGCACATATGTAAAGAGTTTCTACACGGTCATGTATTGCCCGTCATGCGTGGTTGTTTCGGCAATGGGAACCGCCCATCGGCGGCTGCATCATCACATCAGATGGCGATACGCCGTGCCGAAGATATTGCACGAATCGGTTAAAAAGTAACGACCAATGGCATCACACCCAAGCAACAACAAATCGGCGAAAGACCGCCGGAATGCACGTCTGCCGCTCGTGTCGCATCTGCGCCTCGAACGGCGTATGCCGTTCCGTCAGATCGCCGCAGAGGTCGAGCGGCAGTTGGGGTATTCGGTAACTCCGAAGACGATCAAGACCGATTGGGATTTGCTCGTCAGCGAATGGCGGGCCGAAGCCGCGAGCAACACGCAGCAGGCGTGCGACGAGGCGCTGATGGAATGCGACCGCGCCATCGCGGAACTGTGGCGGCTGTACGAAGCAAGCAAGCAGAAACGAGTTGTCAAGCGGGCAAAGGTTCGCACGGCACTCGTCGATATAAACACGTTCGGAAACCCTGTCGTCGGCAAGCCTCTCGACACCCCTGTCCCACTCGAATCGGAAACGTCGAGCGTAACGGAGGAACCCGTCGGCGACGTGCGAATCCTCGCCGAAATCCGCAAATGGGAAGAACGCCGCGACAAACTGCTCGGCCTCGACAAGGTGCAGGTCGACATCACATCGGGCGGAAAGGAATTCAAGGGCTTTTCGTCGGTGCTGCCCGTCGTGCCGGGTATCGACGAAATCGTCCGCCGTATCGACGAAGAACGCGAACGGAAACTATCAGAGGAAGACGAATAACGCATGTTTACCGACGGACTACAACAGCGCGAGGAACAGCAACGCGTCAACTACAAACAGTTGCTTGCCTACCGCCACTTGGCCGACCCGCGAATCCGATACGTCGTCTACGGCGGCGCAGCGGGCGGCGGCAAATCGTGGCTGGGGTGCGACTGGCTTATGCGTTGCTGTTGGGCGTTCCCGAAGACGCGCTGGTTCGTCGGTCGAAACAATATCAAGGACAGCCGCGAATCCGTGCTGGTCACGTTCGGCAAGGTCGCCGATTCCTACGGATTCACAGACTACCGGATAACGGACGACGGCATCAAGTTTACGAACGGGTCGGAAATCGTGCTGCTCGATTTGACATTCTATCCGCAGAAAGACCCGATGTTCGAGCGACTGGGGTCGAAAGAGTTTACAGGCGGTTGGATAGAGGAGGCCGGAGAGGTTCATTATATGGCCTACGAGGTACTGAAATCCCGAATCGGGCGACACCTCAACGAGGAATACGGGCTGGAAGCGAAGATGCTCATAACCTGCAACCCGAAAAAGAATTGGTTGTATAAGCATTTCTACAAACCGCATATCGACGGAACGTTACCGAAAGACTGCGCATTCGTTCAGGCATTGGTCTACGACAACCCGTTTATCACACCCGATTACATCCGAACGCTCGAATCAATCGGCGTCAAGTCGATTCGGCTACGTCTGCTGCTCGGCAAATGGGAATACGAGAGCAACGCAAACCAACTCGCCGACTACGACGCTATCTTCGACTGCTTTACGAACGAGCGGCAGACGGGCGACGGCGTGCGGCGCATTAGTGCCGACCTTGCCATGAAAGGCCGCGACCGCTTCGTCGCTTTCAACTGGACGGGAATGGCGGCTAAACTCGCCATCGACAAACCGTACAGCACAGGCAAGGAGATCGAAACCGACCTGCGCGACGAATCGAGGCGGCACGGCGTCCGGCGCTCCAACATCATCGCCGATTCTGACGGGCTGGGGCAGTACCTCGATTCGTATTTGGAGGGCATCAAGACGTTCCACGGAGGAGCGCCCGCACCGGATAACACATATTTCAACCTCAAATCGCAATGTGCGTTCAAACTGGCGGAGGTTATCAATGCGGGGTTGCTCTGCATCGACTGCCCGGAAGAACTGCAATCGACCATTGCCGAAGAACTGGAAGCCTGCCTTGTCGCCCGCGACGTCGACGCCGATACGAGCAAGAAACGAATCATCGACAAACGGGAGATGAAAGCCGTACTTGGACGGTCGCCCGACTATTTCGACCCGTTGATGATGCGCATGTATTACGAAATCGTCCCGCAGCCGAAAGGAATGCGCGTGCACGTCGGGCGCCTTTCATGAAAAGCTGTTTTCGGGCTGTTTCTGCTGGTAAAATTTGACAGACGAATGAACTACCGTCACGACGGCAAAAGTGGATTAAACAGAAAAACTGATGAAAATAACAATCAAGAAACGGACGGCCCGGCAGATGCTCGCTATCGAACGAGCATTGACGCCCGAATCGCGTGCGGCGTTGCAAACCCTGCCGAAACCGGACAAGGTGTGCGGCGTGCGCACGCCTCGGAACCTCAACGATCTAACCATCGGCGACCTGTTCAGCTTACAGGCAGACGGGGCGCACGCCCTTATAGAGCGAATCGCAGCCGTCATTCTGAAAGTACATCCCCGGCGCTGCTACAACGAACGGGCGGACAAGATGCTCGGCTTCGTCTTTTGGGTCGGCCGGGAGTTGGAGCGCATCGCAGCGTTGTTCGCAAGCACAAGCAACCAGCCGACGCCCGAAGAGATTAAAGCCGGAATAAACGACCTTGATTTCGGGCCGTTCGGCATCATCGACTGGTACGCCCACCGACAAGGCTACCAAGACCAGAACGACGCCGCAAAGGTGGCATGGGTGCGCGTCTGCGAATGTATGCGAATCGACAACGAGCGAATCGCCTTTGAACGGCGTTTACGCGAAATAATGGCCAACAAAAACCAATAGACCTATGGAAAAAACGACAGTCGAAAACAAAGTCAAGGAGATCGCCGAGGCGATGGGCCTTACCTATCTGTGCGAATCGTGGTTCCGCGCTAATCAAGCGTTCGACCGATTCCGGCGTCAAGGAGAGAGCCGCGAGGTTACACACCCCGACGGCCTTACGCTGCCCGCCTGTCTCTATGTGCAACCCGTGACGGGTTTTCTGAATTTCACGCCGCAGGGCTTCGTGCGTGATGCCCCGTCGTGTCTTATCTCCTTTGCCGACGCTATGCCGTTCGACTACAAAGGAGCCGAAGCGCAGGAGATCGCCGAGCGGCTGAAAGG
>ERZ1504180.397-NODE-397-length-13336-cov-3.258791_pt1 | contig 13336 bp, 9 predicted proteins | sample MGYA00574903_ERZ1504180 | MGnify/ENA primary metagenome ERZ1504180 (study PRJEB39906, sample SAMEA3182061) | gut metagenome | biome: human; feature: gut; material: Stool; isolation source: human stools | place: Canada | collected 2013-01-14 ...
TGATATGCGCCGAAGACGAACTCGGTATCGGCACGGGACACGAAGGCATCATGGTCCTCCCGCAGGAGGCTGTGCCGGGGACACCGGCGGCCGCTTTTCTCGGACTGGAGTCGGATACCGTTATCGAAATAGGACTGACGCCCAACCGGGCCGATGCCATGTCGCACTACGGCGTGGCCCGCGACCTGGCGGCTTTCCTGAAAGCGCACGGCAGGCGGGCGGAGCTCACCCTGCCCGGTACGGAGGGTTTCGACGACGGGGGATTGCCTGCGGCGCAGATTGCCGTGGAGTGTCCGGAGGGGGCCCCGCGCTATGCCGGCGTGGTGATAAGCGGCGTCCGGATAGGGCCTTCGCCCGACTGGATGCAGAACTGTCTGCGTGCCATAGGGCTCAATCCCAAGAATAATGTGGTGGACATTACCAACTTCGTCCTGCACGAGCTGGGACAGCCGCTCCACTCTTTCGATGCCGACCGGATTGCCGGGGGCCGGGTGGTAGTGAAGACCTGCGCGGAGGGGACGAAATTCGTGACGCTCGATGGGGTGGAACGGACGCTTTCGGAGAGAGACCTGATGATATGCGATGCGGAGAAACCGATGTGTATCGCGGGTGTCATGGGGGGACGGGATTCCGGCGTTTCCGACGCTACGGTGAACATCTTCCTCGAAAGCGCCTATTTCAATCCGGTCTGGATACGCAAGAGCGCACGCCGCCACGGAATCAATTCGGATGCGTCGTTCCGCTTCGAGCGCGGTATCGACCCCAATATCACGATTTATGCCCTGAAACGTGCCGCGCTTCTGATTCAGGAGCTGGCCGGGGGGCGGATAACTTCCGGTATTGCCGATACGGTTTCCGTACCCGATATTACCGAACCGTTCCGTTTCGATGTCGGGTATGACCGGATAAATGCCCTTACAGGGAAGGAGATACCGCAGGCGACCGTGAAAGAGATACTCGGTGCGCTGGAGGTGCGCATCGAGGCCGAGCGGGACGGAGTGCTCTCCGTGGCCGTACCGCCCTACCGGGTGGATGTGCGCCGGCCGGCCGACCTGACGGAGGAGATTCTCCGGATATACGGTTACAACAACATAGAGGTTCCTGCGAGGGTTCGTTCGGCCATTGCGCTGGAGAAGCGCCCCGGTCGGGAGCAGATAGCGAACAGAACGGCGGAGTATCTCACGGCGAACGGTTTTTCGGAGATAATGAGCAATTCGCTCACGAAGCTGGCCTATTACGAGGGGCTGACGGAGTATCCGGCCGATGGCTGCGTGAAAATCCTCAATCCGTTGAGCGCCGACCTCAATGCCATGCGGCAGACACTGCTGTTCAATGCCATGGAGGCGGTTGCGCTGAATACGAACCACCGCAACCCGAATCTGAAACTTTACGAGTTCGGGAATGTCTATCGCTACGATGCCTCGCGTGCTGCGGAAGGCGGCCTGGCACCCTATTCGGAGAATTATCGTCTCGGCGTGGTCATGACGGGACTTACGGAGACCGTCTCCTGGAACGAGAAGGCTGCACCGGCGACCTTCTTCAGCCTGCGTGCCGTGGCGGAGAATCTGCTCGGTCGTTTCGGAATGGATATCTACCGGCTGGAGACGCTGCCGCTCGGAGGCGAACTCTATTCGGAGGGGCTCTCCTTCCGTCTCAACGGGAAAGAGCTCTTTTCGCTCGGAATCGTTGCGGGCAGCATACGGAAGATGTTCGACCTGCGGGCGGAGGTCTATTTCCTCGAAATGGATTTCGACCTCTTCGTCCGCAGCGTCCGCAAACATACGGTCGCCGTGTCGGAGCTTCCCCGATTCCCGGAGGTCAGGCGCGACCTCGCCCTGCTGCTGGACAGGGAGGTTACCTTCGCCCGGCTTCGGGCCATCGCTTTCTCGACCGAACGGAAGCTGCTCCGCAGCGTGACGCTGTTCGACGTGTACGAGGGCGACAAGCTGCCTGCCGGAAAGAAGTCGTATGCGCTCGGCTTCGTTTTGCAGGACAGGGAGCGTACTCTCACCGACCAGATAATCGACCGGGTGATGAACAACCTCCTCGTCCAGTTCGAGAAACAGGCCGGGGCCGTGGTCAGGGTATAGTCGGCGGATGCCGCGTTTACTGTAATAAAACACAGACACTATGAGGAGAATATTGATGACGGTTTGTGCGGCCGTATTGGTTGCGGGAGCGGCTGCGGCGCAGGAGACCCCGTCGTTTCCCGCCCGTGACCTGCCGGCGGCTTACGACACCTATCCGAGGCTCTCTTTTCATGACGTATCGCTGGGATACGGCGTGATGCCCATCAACGACGTGACGGGCATCATGGACGATTTGCTGCCGTCGCTCGTTGGGACAGGTGAGATAGCGAAGCGGAAGACGGGGTCGGTGAACATGGGATACATGTACCGTCTCACCCCTTCGCTGACGGTCGGCGGCATGTTCGTCTATTCGGGAAACATGAGCAGTACGGTGGGGGGAGGCTACATATACGATAACTTTTACAGCATCCTGCCGCAGGTGAAGTTCGTGTGGTACCGGAGCGGTATCGTGGGCCTCTATTCCCGTCTGGCGGCCGGCGTGCTGATTGCCGATCGGCAGTATCAGGTCGGGCCGGCGGTAGATGACGGCGATACGGCAGCGACATTCACTTTCCAGGTCTCTCCCATCGGAGTGGAGCTCGGCCGGACGATAGCCGGTTTCGCCGAAGCGGGTTTCGGTGCGACAGGTGTGCTTACACTGGGAATCAGGGCGCGTTTCTGATTCCCTTTGCCGCAAAGGTGTATGGACGCGGGGTGTGCAGACGCCCTGCGTTTTGCCTTTCCGGAGCCGGCTGTCCGTGCGGAAGAGCGGGCCCGGCAGGAAAAAGGCGGCGGATGGTGGCGGGGATGCGTCCGAAATAGGCGGGGACGGCCTTTATTTTCTGTCAAAAAAGTTTATATTTGCGTCCGATAAAGATGGAATATATGGCTTGCAAGATTTCACCTGCGGAACGCAGTTCGATAATAGCCCTGATGAACAGGGAGATAGTGCCGGCGATAGGGTGTACGGAACCGATTGCCGTATCGCTTTGTACGGCGCGTGCGGCGGAAGTGCTCGGCCGCCGGCCCGAACGTATCTCCGTATTGCTGAGCGCCAACATGCTCAAGAATGCGATGGGCGTGGGCATTCCCGGTACGGACGGCATGATAGGGCTTCCTATTGCCGTGGCGCTGGGAGCGCTGTTCGGAAAGTCGGAGTACGGCCTCGAGGTGCTGCGCGACGTGACTCCGGCGGATGTGCAGCAGGGGCGCCGCTATATGGAGGAGACACCCATCGAAATAGGGCTGAAACAGGGTGGCTGCGATATCCTCTACATCGAGGTGGAGGTGGCTGCTGGGAGCGACAGGGCGCTGGCCGTTATCGAGAAAAGTCATACGGGATTTACACGGATTGAACGCAACGGAGAGGTGTTGCTGGAGAAGTGTGCCGGAGCCGGTGCATCGTGTGCCGGGGAGGGTTGTGCTCTGAACTTGAAGAAGGTGTTCGAGTTTGCCGATACCGCTCCGCTGGACGAGTTGCGGTTCATACTGAAGGCGGCAGACATGAACAAACATGCCGCCGAGGTCTCCTTTACGGGAGAGTACGGCCATTCGCTCGGACGCCTGCTGCGGGGCGACATGGAGCGGCATATTATGGGAGACGGCATCCTGTCGAGTATCCTTTCCTATACCTCCGGGGCGTGCGACGCCCGCATGAGCGGGGCGATGATACCCGTCATGAGCAATTCGGGAAGTGGCAATCAGGGAATCTCTGCGACGCTTCCGGTGGTGGTGTATGCCGAGAAGTCGGGGGCGCCGGAGGAGAAGAAGATACGGGCGCTCATCCTCAGCAACCTGACGGTCATCTATATCAAACAGAGCCTCGGCCGGCTTTCGGCTCTTTGCGGGTGCGTGGTGGCCGCCACGGGGTCGAGCTGTGGCATTACCTACTTGATGGGGGGCGGGTACGAAGAGGTGTCGTACGCCGTGAAGAACATGATAGCCAATCTTGCCGGCATGATATGCGACGGAGCCAAACCGAGCTGTGCGCTCAAGGTGGCCAGCGGCATCTCTACGTCGGTTCTTTCTGCCATGCTCGCCATGGAGCACCGGTGCGTGACCGCCGCCGAGGGAATTATCGACGAGGATGTGGACAAGTCCATTCTGAATCTGACGAAGATAGGCCGCGAGGGAATGACGCAGACCGACCGGCTCATTCTCGATATCATGACCTCCAAAGGGGCCTAACCCTTTGCGGGGTCGGAGAAAGCGGCAGCCGCAGGAGTCCGAAGTGCTCCTGCGGCTGCCGCTTCTCTTTCCGGCCTGTCCGGGGAGGTTGCCTCGTAGAGACGGCCGGTATCGGTATTTGTGTCCGGTGCGGGAAATGCACGGAAATTGCGGTGGTTTTTCCGCATACACCCCTTTTTTGTGTAATTTTACGCTCCGGACGGAAGCTGTGGTTTGCCGTCCGGAACGGAAAATCATACAAATAAAGATACGGCATGTACGAGAAACAGCTTGAGGCCATGGAGCGCCTGTTCGGAGTGATGGACAGGCTCCGGGTAGAGTGTCCGTGGGACAGGGAGCAGACTTTCGAGTCGCTGCGCAACAACACCATAGAGGAGACGTTCGAATTGACCGATGCGATAACGGACGGCGACATGGACGGCATCCGCGAGGAGCTGGGCGACCTGCTGCTCCACATCGTCTTCTATTCGCGCATGGGGGCGGAACAGGGGCGTTTCGATATAGGCGATGTGGCCAATGCATTGTGCGATAAGTTGATATACAGACATCCGCATGTCTACGGCAATGTAGAGGCCGACAGTGCCGGACAGGTGATACACAATTGGGAGGAGCTGAAACTCGCCGAGAAGCGCAAGAAAGACCGCAAGGCACGCAAGGGGGTGCTGTCGGGGGTACCGCGCAGCCTACCGGCCATGGTGAAGGCGTTCCGTATCGGGCAGAAGGCTGCCGCTGCCGGTTTCGACTGGGGCAGGCGCGAGAATGTGTGGGAGAAGGTGCAGGAGGAGACGGACGAACTCCGGCAGGAAATCGGACGGATGGACCGCGACCGGATGGAAGAGGAGCTGGGCGACCTGTTGTTCGCTCTGGTCAATATGGCGCGTCTGTACGGTATCGACCCCGAGAATGCGCTTGAACGGAGCAACAAGAAGTTTATCCGCCGTTTCGAACATATCGAGAAAAGGGCCGACGAGCAGGGCGTGGAACTGACGAAGATGCCGCTCGAAGAGATGGAGGCGTACTGGCGACGCGGCGGGCGTCGTTCCTGTGGGTTGCCGTACTCCTTGCCGCATGCGGCGGACCGGCCGACCAACCATCTGCGGAGGTTGCTGCCGTCGTGTTGCCTGAAGGGGCCGTACCGTTGGAGTACGACGGCCATATCCGGTTTGAGGCGACGGTAGGCGATTCGGTGCCTGCACGTCTCCTATTCGATACGGGGGCGGCGGGGCTTTATCTCGATTCGCTTTGGCAGGAACGGTCCGGCATCGGGGCGGAAACACGTACCGAGACATGGATGGCGGCGGGCGCCGGTACGCAGCCGGTGCGGTGCGGCGTGCTGTTCGACGAAATAACCTTCAGGATGGATACAATCGTCCATACGAGCCGGATGACCCCGCTGCTGGACTTCAGGGGAATGCTCGGACGGGGGAGCGACGGTATTTTCGGCCTGCAATACATGGCCGGGTACTGTGTGGAATTCGATTTGAAGGAAGGATGGATGCGGGCCGTGTCGCCCGATACGCTGCGACAGGCAGGGTTTGTCCGCTACCCGCTGGAGGAGGAGAACGGCAGACTGTATCTTCCCGTCCGTGTTCGGGCGGCAGGCAGGGAGGTAGAGGGCCGTTTCCTATTGGATACCGGGAGCCCTGGAACGCTGTCGATGACCGGAGCGGGCTGGGGGGCCGTATCGTGCCGGCCGGATGCGGTTTTGTATCGGACGATATCGGGAGGTGTCGGGGGAAGTGCCGCATCGCTGTGCTTGCGGGCGGATTCGGTTTGGTTTTGCGGCAGTGAATTTGCGGGTGTCCCGGTGGATGTGTCGCTGAACCGGACGGGGGCACTGTCGCGTACCGACATGGTGGGAATCGTTGGGAACGGACTGTTGGAGCGCTTCTCGTTTGCAATTGATTTCGGTGCTCCGGCCCTATGGGTGCGTCCGAGGGCGGAGGCGGGAAAACCGTTCGATTTCGTAACTCCCGGTTTCTCTGCCATCGACCGGACGGATATTATGGACGGTTGGCTGGTGACGGGACTTTTCGACGGGCATGCGCCGCAGGGAATGCAGCCGGGCGATATCATCGTGTCATGCGACGGAGTACGGATGGTGGATAGCGCTGCTGCGGATACACTTTGGAAAGCTCCCGGCCGCCATGAACTCGGTATTGTCCGCGGCGGGGTGTCGTCGGTCTGTACGGCCCATACGAAAGAGATTTTATAACGCAACGGAAATATGGCGATTATCAAGGAAGTGCGCGGGCATGTGCCCGTAGTGGGAGAAGGGACGTTTCTGGCCGAAACGGCGGTACTGATAGGCGATGTGACCGTCGGGCGCGATTGCAGCATTTGGTACGGTGCGGTGCTGCGCGGCGATGTGAACAGCATCCGTATCGGTGACCGGACGAATATTCAGGACGGTGCGGTGGTGCATACGCTTTACGACGGTGCGCCGCATCCATCGCAGGCGCATATAGGCAGCGATGTCTCCATCGGGCACAACGCCATCATCCACGGTGCCGTCATCGAAGACGGGTGCCTGATAGGCATGGGGGCCACGGTGCTCGACAACGCTGTGGTCGGGACGGGCTGTATCGTGGCCGCCAACGCGCTGGTGCTGGCCGGGAGCCGGCTGGAGCCCGGCGGGGTATATGCCGGGGTACCGGCACGGCGGGTGAAGGAGGTGACGCCGCAGCAGCGGCAGGAGATTATCGAACGTACGGCCCGCGACTATATGCTGTACGCGTCGTGGTACGAGGGGGCGGAAGAGTGAATGCAGGGGATGGAGTTATTGCCCTGCTGTACAGCCGTTTTCTGCGATACGGTCTGTTTGCCGGGCAGCGGCCGGGTCTTCAGTTCAACCGCCGGTTTTTCCGTTTCGGCTCCCTGAGGGTAGGCCGTCCGGTCGGGTTACTGTATATTTGCAACGGATTCCTCCCACGATAATTCATGCGTATGTTCAAGAGCAGGCTCAGGACAGGGGGCGTGTTAATCAACGTGCTGATAGCCGTTGCCGTAAGCCTCATTGTCAATTTTTCATACTTCGTCTTCATGATTCTGCACCGGACGGCGCGGATGCCGTCCGAACATCCGGTGTCGGAGAACAGTACGCTGTTCATGGTGCTCGAAGTGCTGTTTTATATGGCAGTGTCGTTCATCCTGCTTACTGTATTCACCCACAATCTGAGCGAAAGCAAGATACGCTCGCGCAGTTTTCCCAAGCGGCTGCTGGCCGCTCTCGTCATCTCGGTCGTCGTCTATTTTCTGGCTCCCTATATGAACCGTGCGGGTGACGTGAAAATCATATTGGCCGCCCGGCGCCTGTTCAATCCGATGGTGCTGCTCAAGTGTTCGTTCATGCTTGCGGTGGTGACACTCTACGGCAAGATATACGAACTGATAGTCCTGCAGCAGCGGATGACGGTCGAGAACGAACGTCTGAAGACCGAGAACCTGCGGTCGCGGTACGACGTACTCATCAACCAGATGAATCCCCATTTCTTTTTCAATTCGCTCAATTCGCTCGCCATGCTCGTGCGGGAGAACAAGAACGACGATGCGCTCGTATATATCGACCGGCTGTCGGACACCTTCCGTTACATCATCCAGTCGGGCAAGAGCAGCATGACCACGCTGCGCGACGAGATGGCTTTTTTGGAGGCGTACAAATATCTGCTTGAACTGCGTTACGAGGGCAAGCTGTTTATCGAGGCGGAGATACCGGAAGGGTACCTCGGCCGGACACTGCCGTCGCTGACGCTTCAGCCGCTCGTGGAAAATGCGATGAAACACAATATCATCACGAGAACGAAACCGCTGACGGTCACCATCTCCGTGCGGGGCGACTGGCTGCTTGTCAGCAATCCCCTGCAGCCCAAGATAGACGATTCGGAGAAGGGAACCGGAATAGGGCTCAAGAACATAGCCAGCCGGTATCGGCTGCTGACCGACCGGGATGTGAACATAATAGACGACGGAAAGACCTTTACGGTGCGTTTGCCCCTCGGTCCCGCCGCCGAAAGGAGAGATACGTTATGAGAGTGGTTATAGTGGAAGACGAGACGGCTGCCGCCGTAAACCTCGTGTCGCTGCTGCGGCAGACCTTTCCCCGGATGGAGGTGGTCGCACAGCTCGAAAGCGTCACCGATACGGTGGAGTGGTTTTCGGAGAACGAGGCGCCGGAACTTGTCTTCATGGATATTCATTTGGCCGACGGCTCGGCGTTTTCGGTCTTCGAGAAGGCGGAGATAACGTGTCCGGTCGTCTTTACGACGGCTTACGACCAGTATGCGCTCGACGCGTTCAGGGTGAACAGCATCGACTACCTGCTCAAACCCATCAAGGAGAGCGACCTGCGCCGGGCAGTGGAGAAACTGGAACATCTGACGCGGGCCGGCATGGGAGAGTATTCGCGGCGGATAGGGGAGCTGGTACGTTCCCAGCGCGGGGCGCAGGCTTTCCTCGTGTATGTGAAGGACCGCATCATACCGCTCAAGACGGAGGATATCGCCTACCTCTATTCCAGCAACGAAAAGGTCGCGGTGTGTACGCTGAAAGGCGAACATTTCCCTTTCGACCGGACGTTGGACGCGGTCATGGCGCAGTTGCCCGAGGAGGGTTTTTTCCGGGCCAACCGGCAGTTCGTCATTTCGCGCGAGGCGATAGCGGATATTTCGGTGTGGTTCGGCAACCGGCTTTCGGTGAACCTTTCGGTGGAGGTTCCCGAGAAGGTGGTCATCAGCAAGGCGAGGGTGCCGGAGTTCAAACGGTGGATATCCGGTATCCGCTGAGGTACCGCCGGGAGGCCGTTGCGGTACGGAATGTTTTTTGCTGCCGCCGGGGAGGCGCGGCATGAAGGACGGAGAGGAAACAGTTAGGAAAAATAGAAAGAGATGAGAAGGTTTGCAGGTTTGTTGGTTTTGTTGCTGACGGCGGCACAGGCGTATGCGGCTGCGCCGGGACGTATTACGGGAACGGTCGTGGATGCGGCCGACGGCGAATCACTGCCCGGCGCGGTGGTGGAGGTGGTGCCGGTCGGAGGAGACGGTTCGTCGAAGAGTGCGATGAGCGAGGTGAACGGACGTTTCACCGTCGCGTCCGTGCCTTACGGCGATTATACCGTTCGGGTATCGTTCCTCGGGTATGCCGATTTCGAAAAGGAGGTAACGGTAGAGGCCCCGGTACTCGACCTGGGCAGGATAGAGATGCGGCTCGACGACAATGAGATAGAGGCTGTCGTGCTGGAAGTGCCCGCTATGCGCACGTCGCAGAAAGGCGATACGGTGGTGTATAACGCGTCGGCGTTCAAGGTGGCTGCGGATGCCGATACGGAGAGCCTGCTGGCAAAGATGCCGGGTATCATGATTTCCGCGGACGGTACGGTGGAGGCACAGGGCGAAGAGATTCAGAAGGTGTTCGTGGACGGCAAGGAGTTTTTCGGTGATGACGTGAGTACGGCGATAAAGAATCTTCCTGCCGAAGTAGTGGAGAACGTCGAGGTATTCAACAAACTGAGCGACCAGGCGGAGTTCACCGGACTCGACGACGGTGAGGGCTACAAGGCGCTGAATATCGTCACTTCGGAGAGCAAGCGCCGCGGGCAGTTCGGTAAACTCTATGCCGCATACGGTTATCCGAAGTATTATACTGCGGGCGGCAACGTGAACATTTTCGAGGGTGACAGCCGTATCTCCATCATCGGTCTTGCCAACAACCTGAATCAGCAGAATTTCTCTTTCGAGGATATTCTCGGCGTGGTCAATACGGGCGGCAGTTCGTCCAGCGGCGGCAGAATGGGCGGCCGGAGAGGAGGCATGGGCAGTTTCCTTGTCCGTCCGATGGACGGTATATCGACCGTTCAGGCCGTAGGCGTCAATTACAGCGATACGTGGGGCAGGCGTGACAACATGGAGGTGACGGCAAGCTATTTCTTCAACCACAGCAAGAACCGGAACGAATTCGTGAACGAGACGTGGCAGAACCCGGGCAGCCAGTACGACTACGAGACGGGCGCTTCCGGTGCGGAGAATTACAACCACCGTTTCAATGCCCGCATAGACTATAAGATAAACGACAATCAGAACCTGATGCTCCGCCCCTATTTCCGCTACCAGAAATATACCGGTACGGAGTCGTCGCAAACCGACATGTCCGAACTGGAGGACGATGTGGAGGAGGCGATACAGAGCATTCTCGGCAGCGACGGCAGCGACCGGTCCGGATACAATGCGGGGCTCAGTGCGCTGTACCGTATGAAGCTCGGGAAGCAAGGGCGTACCCTGACCTTCAATCTCGACGGGAGTTACGGCAAGAACAGGGAGCTGCAGCTCGTCGAAGAGTATTACTACCTGCCGCGGTATGCGGAGGGGATGGTCGCCGACTCGGTGGCCAACCAGCGCATTGCCGGCGATTCGTACAGTTACAGTCTCGGCGGCGGTCTGACCTATACCGAACCCCTCGGCAAGAGGTCGCAGCTCAATCTGGAATACCGCATCAACTACGACTATTCGGATGCGGAGAAACTTACTTACCTCTGGGACCCGGTGCTGGAACTCATTTCGCCCGAATTGAGCGAGGAACTTTCGACCATGAACAACAGCGGGTACCTTACTCACCGCGCGGGGCCCGGTTACCGGTATTCCGACGGCAAGACCAACGTCTCGGCATCGCTGATGTATCAATACTCCACGCTCGATAATGCTACCGAGTATCCTGCCACGGTTGCACCCTATGTGAACTATTCGTTCAACAACCTGGTCTATTCCGCCATGGCCAACGTCAATTTCGATGCCCAGAATACGTTGCGGATACATGCCCGTTCGCGGACGAACAACCCTTCGGTCTCCCAACTGCAGGACGTGCCCGATTTCTCCAACAGCACCTATGTCAGAGGCGGCAATGCGGCGCTGAGGCCCGCCTATACCAACCGTCTGCACGCCTTTTACATCAATTCCAACGTGGCGAAGGGACAGACCTTCACGGTGATGCTCGGGGCGGAGTACACATCCGATTACATAGGCGATTCGATAGTGACCTATGACGCTTCGAGGCCGTTCGTGATACCCAACTCGACCAATGTGTTGCAACAGGGACAGCGGTATGCACGCTATGCGAATATAGGGAACAGCTGGTCGGTACGTGCGGGGCTGAGTTATGGCCTGCCCGTGAAGTTCCTCGGCAGCAACCTCAATTTTAATGTAGGGGCTACTTTCGCGCAGACTCCGAATATCGTCGACGGGGCCCGGTTCATGCGCAGCGAGAACTATTTCGACGGTGGGGTGCAGCTCAGCAGCAACATCAGCGAGAACATCGACTTTACCATCCTGTACAACGGCAGCTACAATATCGCCAGCGGTATCTCCAATGGCGTCAGGACCGACGACAGGTTCGTCAACCAGTATGCTTCGGCAAGCATCAAGTGGGTGATATGGAAAGGGATTACCTTCACGGGAAATGCCTCCTATACGCAGTACAAGGGAATTACCAACAAGTACGACGAACAGTATGTGCTTTGCAACCTTTATATAGGCAAGAAAGTTTTCCGCAGTCAGCTTGGCGAGATAAGCATCGGGGTGAACGACCTGTTCAACCAGAATACGAGTTTCCGCCGTACGGTGCAGAGCTCGTACATCCAGAACAGTACCAACCTCGCGATTGGCAGGTACATATCCCTGCAGTTCGTCTATAACCTGCGCAATTTCGGCAAGAAAGCGACGCGTGCTGCCAGCCAGTACGACAATTTCGATACAGGCGGTTCGGGCAGTGTCGGCGTGCAGCGTCCGGGCGGTATGCCCGGCCCCGGCGGACCGCCTCCGCATGTGAGGTAGTTGAAGATACTTCGGTCGGATTTTCCTTTGGAAACAGAATTGATTAGTGAATTTATATTATCCCCACGAAATTGCTCATACGGTCAATACATCGTTTCTTTTGGTTGAGGTTGGGATGGACATACAGATTAAGTGTCGTTGCCACATTTGAGTGACCGAGGATGGCGCTGACAGTTTTATAATCACATTGACTTTCAATACATCGGGTTGCAAATGTATGGCGGAGCCCGTGAAAGACCAAATGAGGAATATCTAATTGATTTAATAGTCTGTTGAAATAGTCGCGATAGGAACGTGGTTCTTTAGATTGTACAGAAGTTCCCACGACATAAGGGGACGGTGATTGTTTCTTTACTGTTTTCAAGGCTTGGAAAAGTTGTTTCGACATGGGAATTTCTCGGCAGGAATTCTTCGTTTTTGGAGAAGATTGCACCTTTTCTGTAGATTTCAGTTCACAATTATATATCCTGCTAATAGTATGCTTTACAGTAACAGTCTTTTGTGTAAAGTCCACATCTTCCCATTTTAAGGCACATACTTCACCTATTCTCATGCCCGTACAGAGAGCCAATAATATACCTATGTTTTGTGGCGTAGGCTGTTCTATCAAATGACGCATCAGTATCCTCTGGTGGTTCAAGGACAATGTTGGCAATGACCTGTTTCCTGTATAGGAGGGATATTCGATTTCCCATTCTCCGAGTTGGAAAATTCCGTGCTTATTTCCATATTTGATGATGGATTTGAGTACTGCCACCATATCCCTGACTGTTTTCCTTGCTAATCCCGAAGTACATTTGTCTATTACAAACTGCTGAACGTCATTTTCTGTTATTATTTCCATAGTACCGAACCGTGGCAATAAATGTGTTTGTAACGTAAGCAGATAAGCACACATGGTGGAATGTTTCACTATTGGACGTTTCGCCTCGCACCAAAGCTCGGAAACATCATAAAATGTCTTTTGGAGGTTCATGTTTTGAGAGAATTGATTGATATAACTCTCTCAAGATAACATATTTTATCTGTTCCCTTTTGAACGGTTATGGGTTTTACAGAGCATTTCACAATTTTCTATATTAGTCGCTCCGCCCTTGCTCCATGCAGTTACATGGTCGGCATCCATTTCCGAAATTTTGTAAATACGGGTTTTGTTGGCATTGTCACCCAAAGCACAGAGCGGACAATTGGAAACTCCTTGCTTCTCAGCTGCCTCGGTCTGTCGTTTATACGCAATTCTTTTGGTTGATTCTTCAAAGATAC
>ERZ1504180.401-NODE-401-length-13225-cov-4.512377_pt1 | contig 13225 bp, 9 predicted proteins | sample MGYA00574903_ERZ1504180 | MGnify/ENA primary metagenome ERZ1504180 (study PRJEB39906, sample SAMEA3182061) | gut metagenome | biome: human; feature: gut; material: Stool; isolation source: human stools | place: Canada | collected 2013-01-14 ...
CTCGCCGGGTCCTCCTTGACCTGCGCGAGCATCTTGTTCACGAGCGCGAGCACGACCTGCTTCTGCCGCTGCATGCGCTGATTGTTGCCCTCGGTCGAGTCTGCGCGGTAGCGGATATAATTCTCCGTGCGCTGACCGGTGAGCGTCACGGGCTGTCCGGCGGTGAAACCGGAAAAGCTCGCATCCGGCGTAACGGTCACACCACCAACACTGTCCACAAGCTGGCGGATACCCTGCATATAGATCGATCCGTAGGCCGGGATCGGCAGGTCATAAAACAGGCGCGAGACGGCCGCGCTCGTCAGCTCGCAGCTCCGCTCTGCTCCGTCGCCGTAGGAATAGGCCAGCGCCAGCTGCGCCGTGGCCGTGCCGACGTGTGCGCCGGTGCTGTCAAGAACGTCAAGCGTGCACATCGCATCACGCGAGATGGACACAAGCGTCAGCTCCTGGTTACGCATGTCGAGCACCGCAAGGATATTCGCATCCGACTGGTTTGCGTTTCCATAGACGCCGCCGGTATCCTGCTTGACCTCCTCGTCCACACCCATGAGCAGGATCGTGACAATGTCGGTATTGTAGCGGTAGAGTTGGCCGTTGTAACGCACCGTGCCGGAGCCAAGCGCCTCCACATCATCGCGGGCAATGTTCACCCCGTCGTCGTTCGTCAGCGCATTGCGGCCGACCGCCGACAGGATCAGCACCGTGGCGACCAGGATCAGCGCAATGGCAAGCAGAACACACACGATGATGACCAGCACGCGCGTTCCGCGGCTCATGCGTTTTTTTTGCGGCTGCGCCGCCGGTTGTTCTCTGGCGTCTGACACAGACATCCCCCCTTATTTGCGAATTTGTTTTAGCCCGCATGATGCCACACCCGGGCAAATGTTGTAAAGCCGGAGAACGGGATACGCAGTTGCCTTTTCCCACCGCGCTTCCCCATATACAGCTCCCTTGTTTGTATCTCCCCCTTTGGTCCTTTTGCTATGCCACGTCTAAAATGGCGTGCATTACTTCTTCGTCTTTCGCACCGTCATCCACTCCAAGCAAAAAGTGTATGTGATTATCTGCAAGCGCCATTTATTCGTCTTTCCTCCAAACTATTTTATTGACGATGCCCGTGTAGCTCTGAATGATTCTCGCAACCTTCATGGACACGTTTTCAGCAGTGTACCCCGCTACCGGTGTGCCAAAGCATTCCGCCCGCTGCATCCCGACAGCCATCTCCACCGCCTGCAGGAGGGAGTCCGCGTCGATTCCGGCGAGTACAAAGCAGCCCGCGTCCAGCGCCTCGGGGCGCTCAGTGGAGGTGCGGATGCTGACTGCCGGGAATGGCTTACCGACAGACAGGAAGAAACTGCTTTCCTCCGGCAGCGTTCCGCTGTCGGAAACTACCGCAAAAGCGTTCATCTGGAGGCAGTTGTAATCAAGGAAGCCCAGCGGTTCGTGGGCGATCACACGGGTGTCCAGCTGGAATCCCGTCGCCTCCAGCCGCTTTCTGCTTCTGGGGTGGCAGGAGTAAAGGATTGGCATATCATACTTCTCTGCCATGGCATTGACCGCTGTGAACAACTGGACAAAATTGCGGTCTGTATCGATATTTTCCTCCCGATGGGCCGAGAGCAGAATGTACTGCCCCTTAGTCAGTCCCAAACGCTGGTGGACATTGCTCGCTTCGATCTTGTCCAGATTGGCGTGCAGTACCTCGGCCATGGGGCTGCCTGTCACAAAGGTGCGCTCCTTCGGCAGGCCGCACTCCATCAGATACCGGCGCGCGTGCTCCGAATAGCAGAGATTTACATCACTGATGATATCCACAATGCGTCGGTTCGTCTCCTCCGGCAGGCACTCGTCCTTGCAGCGGTTACCCGCCTCCATATGGAAAATCGGAATGTGCAGCCGTTTGGCGCCGATCACAGAAAGGCAGGAGTTGGTGTCGCCCAGGACCAGCACCGCATCCGGCCTGACCCGCACCATCAGCTTGTAGGACTTCTCGATGATATTCCCAATCGTGGCTCCGAGATCATCGCCTACGGCATCCAGATAATAGTCCGGTGCCCGGAGACCAAGATCGTCAAAAAACACCTGATTGAGGGTGTAGTCGTAGTTCTGACCGGTGTGGACCAGAATCTGCTCAAAGTACCGGTCGCAGCACTTTATCGTGGCGGACAGCCGGATGATTTCCGGCCGCGTACCGATAATCGTCATCAGCTTCAGCTTTCCCATTGCTACACCTCCTCAAAGTAGGTATCCGGATGGCTGGGGTCAAACTGCTCGTTGGCCCACATGACTGTCACCAGATTTTCCGTTTCACTCAGATTGATAATATTGTGGGTATAGCCCGGCAACATATGAACAGCCTGGATCCGGTCGCCGCTGACCTCGAATTCGATCTTTTCATCTGAGCCGATTTGACGTTCCTGAATCAGTCCGTGTCCGGCCACGACCATAAAGAACTCCCACTTGCTGTTGTGCCAGTGCTGTCCCTTGGTGACACCCGGTTTCGTGATGTTGACGGAGACCTGTCCGCAGGAGGCGGTCTTCAGAAGCTCCGTGAAGCTGCCTCGCTCATCCACATTCATCTTCAGCGGAAACGCAATTTTTTCTGGCGGCAGATAGGACAGATAGGTACTATAGAGCTTCTTTGCAAAGCTGCCATCCGGGATCTCTGGCAGCAAAAGCGTCTGCGGCTGCTCCCGGAACGTTCGGAGTAGACGGACGATCTCGCCCAGCGTCACGCGGTAACTGACCGGAACGCTGCAATACGCCCCATCTGTCCGGTTGGGATGGCCCTCCATGGCATTCAGGATCTCGTCAATCAGGTCGTCAATGTAGACCAGTTCCAATTCGACTGCCGGGTCTGAAACGGTGATCGGCAGATCCCGCGCGATATGATGGCAAAAGGTTGCCACCACCGAATTGTAGTTGGGGCGGCACCACTTGCCAAACAGGTTCGGCAGACGATAGATCATCCCGTTTGCACCGGTTTCTCTGCCGTAAGCGAGGAGCAGTTCCTCCGCCGCTTTTTTGGACTGCCCATAGGGACTTTCGGCATATCGTCCGGTCAGGCTGGCCTGAATGGAGGAGGAGAGCAGCACTGGGCAGCGGTTGCCGCTTTCCCGAAGCATCTCCAACAGGGTACGGGTGAAGTCCGTGTTTCCGGCTGCAAATTCTCCCGGATCCTGGGGCCGGTTCACACCAGCCAGGTGGACCACGAAATCCGCTTTCCGGCAATATTCCGTGAATACACCAGGAGCGGTTTCCCGTGTACACAGGAAGATCTCCTCTATTTGTAAAGTCGGTCGCGTCCTGTCTCTGTGGTCCCTGAGCGTATACAGACGCTGCGTCAGATTTTTCCCAACAAATCCGTTTGCGCCGGTAATCAATACGTTCATTAGCAAGTTCCTCCGAACAGTTTCAGCTTCAGCAGCAGCTGTTTCATTTCTTCCACATTCAGCCGGTGTGTATTGTGTGAGGTATATTGCTCGATCTTGCCGAATTCCGGGTTGCCTTTACTGAAATAGTTGTCATAGTTCAGATCCCGGTTGTCCGCCGGAATGCGGAAGAAGCCGGGCAGCTCTTCCGCCCGCATCATTTCCTCTGCAGTGACCAGCACCTCAAAGAGCTTTTCGCCATGCCGCGTTCCGATGATCGTCGTGCCAAGGTTGGAGTGCTTCAGCTCCAGCACAGCCTGTGCCAGCGTCTCGATGGTCGCAGCAGGGGCCTTCTGCACGAACAGGTCGCCCTGTTCGCCATGCTCAAAGGCATAAAGCACAAGGTCTACGGCATCGCTGAGCGTCATCATAAAACGGGTCATATTGGGATTCGTGATCGTCAGGGGCTTCCCCTCGTCGATCTGGTCGCAGAACAGCGGGATGACCGAGCCGCGGGAAGCCATGACGTTGCCGTATCGGGTCAGGCACAGAACCGGATCTCCGGGCAGCATCTGCCGGGAGCGGGCGATCACATTCTTCTCCATGACGGCCTTCGTCATGCCCATAGCATTGATGGGATAAGCCGCCTTGTCCGTAGACAGGAAGATTGCCTTCTTCACATGGTTTTCCACACAGGCAGAGATCACATTGTCAGAACCGGCCACGTTGGTTTTGACCGCTTCCATGGGGTAAAACTCGCAGGAGGGTACCTGCTTGAGGGCGGCTGCGTGGAATACATAATCCACCCCGCGGAACGCCGGGTCGATGGAACGGTAGTCCCGCACATCACCTATGTAGAATTTGATCTTTTCCGCATACTGCGGATACAGCTCCTGATAGGTATGCCGCATATCATCCTGCTTCTTCTCATCCCGTGAGAGAATGCGGATCTCTGCAATGTCGGTGGTCAGGAAGCGGCGCAGCACAGCGTTGCCAAAGGAGCCTGTCCCACCGGTAATGAGCAGTATTTTATCTTTGAATTGAGACATGTCTTTAGAATCCCCTTTCCGATTCAGCGGTATCTTCCTTGCCGAATGAGCACTCCACTCCTTTGATGCCACCCAATAGCATTAGAATAGCAAAGAAAAAATACGGATTTGCATCAACAACAGGCTCAGGCATACAGATCAGCAATGCACCTAAACCTAAACTTGCAATTTGATTTGATAGCAAATTGTGGTTTGTTTTTTTCATACGCACAGCGGCACCATATGCAGACCGTATGCTCGTTATCGTAAATATTACAGCGATTACAAAGGGAATCAGTCCAACCTTATTTAAAATATCAAGCCATAGATTGTGTACCCACTCTCCGTGATATGCGAATTCACTCTTCTGGCCTCCAAAGGGATAACGAAGCCAATCCCCCGAAAACAAATATGAGGTCCATGTTTTAAACCTCGAAGATTTGTCATCGTATAGCAGTCGCCGTACAATTTTCAAAGACAGCAATTCATCTTGAATTCCGAAAGCATTCAGGAACACAATTGCAAATATCGCAACAAAAAAGAGCGCGGCAAGCCCAATGAGCAAAGCTTTTCTGCTGATTCGCACAGATGAGTCATGAAGCCAACGAAGTAGGTTAAAAGCAACAAGAATTAAAACAATGAATATCATCGTTCGATAGGCAAAGAACGATGCTTCAAACGTACTCATCAATAGAACCGCCAGCGCTATAAGCTTTTTTCGAACCCCGCAATGGGAGAACAGGATTGAAGTTGAAAGAGCAACCGCAAATGTGAACATAAACCCCGTAGAGATAACTGAAACCATGTCACCACGCCAAAAATCGACGGACACTCTTTGATAAGCATATTGCGCATAGTAGTCTGATTTAAGATATGCGAGCAGATTCAAAACGCCGTGCAGAAAGAAACCAAATGTTAGCGTATTCGTCATTTCTTGAAACGAACGGTCGCTATTATCAGATAAAACAAACCACTTTCCGAACAAGTAGGCTGCCCAAGGTCCCCAAAGATATATGATTAGACTTTTTACCGCAAATCCAAAGTTAAAAGTATAAATAACAAAATAGGATGTCGAAAAAAGCAAGAGAATAACATCATGCTTTTCAATGACAATGGTTTTCGATTTCCATATAAAAAAGTAAAGAGTCAATGCGAAGAAAATTTGACCAGGAAGATTGAAGGCACCGACCGAAAAGAGGAACAGCCCCACAATAGTTATTGTATTAGCGGCATTTGTTCTTTTGCCGAAAAGAACACTCATCTCCAATTTCTCCTTGCTGTGCTTTCATTCTTTTTTGGAAAAATCCCGCGAAAAAGTACTGCATCAAGCATCAGTCTACAGTTTGGTCTCAAAGGCCTTATTATTGCGGGAAGAATCACTGTTGTCGAAGCCTGGGTGATTAGCGAGGCCGCAGCGGCTCCAGATGCTCCCCACGATGGGATCAGCGCAAGGTTCAGCACAACATTAAGTGCAGCCGCACTGACATACAGGTATTTCAGATATTTCTGCCTGTTTTCACATACCATCCATGCATTTCTGGCAACACCAAGGTAGGAAAACGCTGTGTACCAAACCACGATGCGCAGAGGCCCGACTGCCGGCAGATAGTTTTCTCCATAGAGAATCAAAATAAAAGGCTTTGCGACAAGGCAGATCATTGCGGATACGAACAGGGACACATAAAAAACAATTGCGTAGAGCTGCCGGTTCTTCCGCTCATAGCGCAGGCGGTCTTTCTGAAAACTCTGCACGATCTCCGGATAAAGGGAATCAATGATTGCTGAGAGAATAAAGGCCCATGAAACGCTGACCGTCGAAGCAAGTGAATAATGTCCGACGGCATCTGCGCCAAGCATCTGCTTGAGCATCAGCTTATCTGTACAAGCATAGATGGAGACCATCAGCCCGGCTATGATAAAGCTGCCGCTGCTTTGCAGAAGCTCCTTTGCTTTTTCCAGAGAGTAACGGAATCTTGTTCCGCCATTTTTGAAATAAGCAATCAGCAAAAACACCGCAAGTACGATGTAATCCAATGCGCTTGCAACGGCGAACCATTCCACGCTTTTCCCAAGCGCAAGCAAAATAATTTTGTACACAGACATTGCCGCATACGAGACGAGTTCGGCAATGGCGGAATACTTGGACTGGAGCCTGGCCTGAAACCAGTAGTTGAGGGTATCAAACACCTGAAAAATGAGGCCAATGCTGTACAGCGCCACAACCACAATGGTGAGACGTTCCCCTCTGTCCACAACACTGACAATGCCGATGATTGCCAGCGCAGACAGCAGACTTGAGATCGCCCGCAGCAGCAGGGTCGTTCCAATTGTTTCGCCCTGCTGATCCGGATGATCCACAAAGTTCTTAACGATCACGCTGTTAATGCCAAGCGTACAGAGCGAGGCAAAGAATGCCGCATATGCCGCCGCGTAATTGATCAGGCCGTAATTGCTTGGGCCAAGATAGCGCGCCGCAAAAATACCAACGACAAAGGCCAGCAGCTTGTTCGCCACTTTGCCACCGATGATCCATCCGGCATTTTTAACGACTTTATTCTTTCTGAGCGACTGCAGCAAAATCTTCAAGCTCCTTCATCACTTTGGCTGGGACACCGGCCACCATCGTATCCGCCGGCACATCTTTAGGAACACAGGCACAGGCTGCGATCATACTTCCATCCCCAATGCTCGTATTCAATAGGAGCGTAACCCGACCACCGATCCATACGCCGCTGCCTACTGTAATATGATAGGATTCGCCTTTTCCAGCCCGCCTGCTATGGTCGCCCATCTGGTGTCCACCTGTCAGGAAGGTGACATCCGGAGCAATATCGCAGTTATCTCCAATCGTCACTGTCCCATTTCCATGGACAGTGAGATTGCATCCAATCCAACAATTCGCACCAATGCGGAGCGTCCCTGTATTATGAATCGGCCCGACAATTTTGGTATTTTCTCCGATCTCATAGCCGATGGAACGAAGAAGGCTCCTCTTTGCGGGGAAAAAACGTGTTCCGGCCAAGACATGATTGACAAGGTAAATCACAATTCGTTTTTTGATAGTCTTCAACTTCATCTTTGATACCAGTCCTCCCGCAGCGGCTTTGCGAGGCTGCATGGACCGTTCGCAAACAAGCCGGAAGCGTCTGTGCCGTTCAAAAGTGCCTGCGATAGCTGCAAAAATCGCTTTGCGGCAACCTCTGCATTCCACAATTCTGTAATCGTCAGGTACGCCGCTTTTCCAAAGCTATACTGCATAGTCGTATTTTCAAGAAGCCGTCGTACCTTTTCATAAAGCTCCTGAATATTGCCGGAGTGATAAACGCTTCCATTCACGCCGTCATTTACGAGGTAAGGTGTTGCCCCTGCTGCATCGCTGGCAACCACCGCACAGCCGCTGTTCATGGCCTCGTTTAACACAGCGCCCCAGCCCTCTTGGCGGTCACTTGTGAATAAGTAGATGCCTGCGCTTTCCATATGACGACGCACGGCTTCCGGAGACATGGCCCCAAGAAACCGTACATTTTCATCCAGAAGTCCAGCTTCCGAAGCCTGTTGCTTGAGCTGCCGCTCCATCTCACCGGTACCGATCATCTCGATTTTGAAGCAGCATCCTGCCTCATGGAGTCTCTTTGCAACCTCAATCACATCGTCCGGATGCTTCCAGTCCAGAAAGCGTCCACACCACAAAATGGTTGCTTTTGCTTTGCGGTCAATCAAGTCATCAATGCTGGGATACCGGATCGTCTCCGGAAAGTAACCCCATTTGTAGCACCGATTATGGAAAAGGCCGAATTTTGCATAATCCCCCGCGGTATAGGCACTGGCGCAGAGCATATATGTCTTCCGCCAAGGTGGATTGTAATAATGCCACTTGAGAAATCGCGGTATATATTTCAAAACAGGATTTCCAGCTTTCAGCGGTCGCTCGGAATATCGGAAAAACAATTTGGCCTTTTTGCCGTATTCCTTTGTCTGACGCTCTGGAAAGGAACCTGCTATCAAAACATCCAGATCATTTAATTGCTTCTGAACCTCCTGGTCTGATGCCGAACAGGTATATGGACGCACCAAATCATTTCCCCATCCGAGGTCCTTTCGCTCTGCATCCATCTCTTTATGTGCCACGAAGCAATAGTTGTGATTTGTCAATTCATAGAGGGCATCGGATAGGGGGATCTGATGATGCGTAAAGTAGTTACTGCAAAAAAGAATTCTCATGTGGCCATCACACGCCCTTTTCCCAAAGTAGACAAAACATTTTCATAGAGTTTGACATAGCCTTGATACACCGTGTCCTTGTCAAAACGCACCATTTTTTTAGGGTCCGCACGCCAGTTGCTGTCTGCCACGTCTCTCACGGCATTCTCCAGTGCCTGCATATCGCCCTGCGGAATCAAGCGTCCATTTCCCGGTGCTACCGTTTCAGGACAACCGTCCGTTTCGTATACCACCACTGGCGTTCCGCATGCCTGGGCCTCTACCGTAGTCAGGCCAAAGGTTTCCTCATAGGTAGGGTTCACAAACACATCTGCGGTAGAGTACCATTGCGCCAATTCGATTTGATTTGCCGTGCGTAAAAGCCCAAGCACATTGGAAGGAATATTCGGCAGTTGCTTTTCGATTAGGCCAATCAAAACCACCTGATAGTCAGAGCCGAGGCGGCCAGCAAGCGTCAACAAGTCTGGCAATCCCTTGCGTGCATTCCATGCATTGGCTACCCCGAGGACGATTTTCTTATCTTCCAGATGATACTTTTCACGCAAGCTGCTGGACTGTGGGCGGAAAATCGTGCGGTCAATCCCGTTGGGAATAACGGTTCTCGGATAGTTCTGTAGGAACGACTGTGAAACCTGATCCGCAAGCCATTGCGAGGGCGTTGTGATGGTCAGACTTTTTACACCGGTAAAGGCATTCTTTTTGCGAAGGAAGTTATGCCTTACATCGCCTTTCCAATAGCATTGCGGATACCGGTACAGCAATTTGCAGTCCCGGCACTCGGTCTGCCATTGCATACACTTGACTTGCGAGAAATGTGTGCAATGGCCGGTAAAAGTCCAGCAATCATGCAAAGTCCAAACGACGGGAATATTCGCTTCCTTCAAAAAGCGGAACAGCATCTCGTAATTCACATAGAAGCCGTGCAGCGTGTGCAGATGGATCAGATCAGGCTGAAACGCTCTGATTTCTCGGATCATCTTTCTGGTCGCCGCCCAGGAATATAGTCCCGCATGGTCTGTGAATCGTGATACTGCATTGTGAAAGTAATACTCCAGCTTTCCAGACACCTTCACTGTGTCCGCATTGTCGGAGCATGCTCCCGTACCGTATAAAGTCTTTACATCATTGCCATACTTTTTCAGCAGGTTCATGATATCAGCGATGATTTTTCCAGTGCTTCCAGTCCCATATACCAAATTGACAAACAGCACTTTCATCCTTCTCATCTCCGATGTTGTGTGATAAAAGAGAACCGCCGAGGCGCCAAGGTGCGCCCCGGCGGTTCCAGTGTATTTACTCGGTTTCGCTGTCCAGAATCATCCGGCCAGCACTGTCAAAGTTGTAATATCCCTCCGGCATCAGGCCGTGCGTCCAGTACACATAGTAGCTGCGGTCATGGACGACCTCACAGGTGGAACGCACATAGTAGTAGTCGCCGTCGATCTGGATCAGACCGGCATAGGTACGTTCACCGTTCCTGTAGAAGTACAGGCTTCCGTCTTCCTCGTAGATCCCGTTTTTCAGAGGTGCGACGCTGCCTGTCAGCTTGCCATCTGCGTCGAAGTGATATCTGCCCTGGGGCATCAGGTCATGCGTCCAGGAAATGTAGTAATCACAATCGCGTACCACTTCGCACTTGGAATTCACATAGTAATAATCATCGCCAATTTTGATGAGGCCCGCATAGGTCAGTGTTCCGTTGACATAGTAATGCAGAACACCATCTTCCTCGACGATGCCATTCTTCGGAGTGCCGGTCAGCTTTCCGTTCTCATCGAACGTGTAGTAGCCGGCTTCCTTCAGGCCATGCGTCCAGGAAATGTAGTACACACAATCGTTCACGACCTCACCGCTGCTGCGGACATAGTAGAAATCACCGTCAATTTCAATCAGGCCAACATAGGTTACCTTGCCGTTGACATAGTAACGAAGCACGCCGTCATCGTCCTTCACGATGCCATTCTTGTCCGTAGCACCCGGAATGAGCTTGCCCTTTGCGTCAAAGGCATAGGTTCCTTCCTCCATCAGACCGTTCATTCTGGAGCAGTAGTAGGTCTGGTTCACGATCAGCTGGCCCTTGCTGTTGGCATAGTAGTAATCGTCACCGATCTTGATCATACCTGCAGGAGCCTTGATGCCGTCGACATAGTAGAAGAGATCTTCGCCAGCCTTCAGGATTCCGTTCTTGCCGGTGTCCTCGTCGTGCAGAATGACACCGTTCTCATCGAAGTAGTAGCCCCATTCAGGAAGCGCAAGGCCATTGGTCTTGTGGAGCCAGCAATCCTTGCCGTTCAGCACAGTGCTCTTCACCGCCGCCGAGAGGGTCAGGCCCTCACGCTCCTCCAGATTCTTCTGAACCGCGAAGTAATAATAGTTGACCTCGCCGTTCTCCTTGACAACGCGCTTCAGGCCGGCTTCTTCTTCGATGATGCCGCTGTTGAGCCAATAGGTGTCCGCTCCGACGCTGTAAACACCGGTAACGTTGCTCTGGAATACGCCGTTTGCGTCGAAGACGCAGCGGGCTTCTTCCGTTGCTCCATTGGGGACCAGTGTCGTGATTCCGGTAGCCGCGTATCCGGTTTCGGTGTCCAGATAATAGGTATTGCCGTCAATGACGGTCCAACCGGTCTTCTGCAGTACGCCGTTCTGGTAGTACTGCTTGCCGTTCACATCCGTAAACCAGCCGTTCCAGATCTGCCACTGTGCATACAGCGTCATATCTCCGGTCAGTTCAAGAATTGCGCCCGCATCGGCATAGGTGGCTCCGCTGCCATCTGCGGCAGTGTTCCAGCCGTTGAACTTGTAGTTCTCACGGGTAAAGGCGTTGATATTCAAGGCAGTGTCCACACCGACCTCAAAGCGCTGAGGCTCCATACTGCCTTCGCCACCATTGGCGTTGAAGGTGATGGTGTAGAACACACGTGCAGTTGCAGAGTACTGTGCCGTATAAGTGGCATCCTCTTCAGCAACCACAACCTCCGGGCTCCAGCCGGTGAAGGTGTAGCGGTAGTTCTCGTCAGGAGCCTTATCTGTGCTGCCCTTGAAGGAAGGCATGGTGCCCTTCAGATAATCTTCCTCAGCTACGACCTGGCCATCAATTACCCAAGTGATATGTGCGCCGGTCTTAGGAATTTCCTCGCCTTGTTTCAGCCGTTCATTGCAGACAGAGCAGTAGGTGTCGCCGGTGTAACCGGGCGTCGTAAGCGTCGCTTCGACCGCATTGCGAATCTCCGGCTTGTGGCCGGTCGCAGGGACTACCTCCTGTTTAACAAGCACTTCCTTGCAAACATCACAGTGCTTGCCCTCGGTCTTGCCGGGCTCGGTGCAGGTCGGCGCGACTGCGGGGTCAATGACCTCAGTATGACCCTTGATCTGAATGGTTTCACCCTTGGTGATTTCCTTGCCGCAGATGGCGCAGACTGTATCACCGGTGTAGCCGCACTCGGTGCAGGTGGCATCCTTCTTGTTGATCACCTTGGTGAGAGAATGATTGTCCTCCCACTGAGCATAAAGAGTGGTGTTCTCGGTCAGATTAACAGTCGCACCATCCGCATAGGAGTCGCCAGTACCGTCAGCCGCCGTATTCCAGTTCAGGAAGTTGTAGCCTTCACGGGTGAAGGTGTTTGCATTCAGCGCCGTATCCTTCTTTGCAGTTACGGTCTGCGGGGCCATCGTGCCTTCGACCGGGTATTCCGCACTTCCGTTGGCTTCAAAGGTAACCGTCAGCTCCGCAGGCTCTTCGCCGCCCCAGACGCCATTGACATAGTTGATAACATCGCCAGCGTTTGCGGTCGCAGTTTCGGTGTAAGAGCCGTCTGCGTTGTGTAGCTTGGCAGCGGTGATGGGGATAGTCACTGCATTGCTGCCCGCATTATATTGATAGGTTTCGGTTTCCGTACCGGGTGTGCCTTGCTGAATGTACTTACCGGTGCCGTTGCTGGAGCAGATATTTGCACCGCCCTTGGTGGTGTAGATGGCGCCAATCGCCGTTACACTGCCGTTCACATTCATCTTGGCATCGACCAAATCGTTGTTAGAACGGTTATATGCCTTACCAGGCGCATAGGCCACGGACTTAAACTTGCAGGGGCCCCAGACGAAGTTGTCGGAGTTCCACTCATCGCTGTCATAGAAATAGATATTCTTCCCGTTTGCAACCGTCAGGCCAGCGCCCTCGGCAATATTGACCTCAACGCCCGCCAGCAGAGCTGCATCCTGATTGATGGTCACATTGCCGGACTGAATATTGATGGTAATGTTGTTGGTGATAGGCAGCACATAGCTTGCAGAGTCGACATCCATGCTTGCAAGCGTCAGCGACAACGTGTTCAATGCCGCCTCGCCGTTTACTGTGAATACAAGACGGTCTGTCTTTTCATCGTAATCCTTAGTAAAGCTACCGGATTCCACTTTGAACATACCGTTGTCACCAATGAAATTAATAGCAGTAGTATATGTGGTGCTCATTGCAAAAACGCCGCTGTAAACCTGTTCATTGGCGCCGGCATTCAACGTCAAGGGAACTTCGATATTTTGTACGAAGTACTGCGAAAATGGGAACACCCCATGGCCTGTCTCTTATACACATCTCCGAGCCCACGAGAC
>ERZ1504180.434-NODE-434-length-12432-cov-3.252000_pt1 | contig 12432 bp, 8 predicted proteins | sample MGYA00574903_ERZ1504180 | MGnify/ENA primary metagenome ERZ1504180 (study PRJEB39906, sample SAMEA3182061) | gut metagenome | biome: human; feature: gut; material: Stool; isolation source: human stools | place: Canada | collected 2013-01-14 ...
AGGTAAGATTATGGCTGCAAAATATGCCCGTGAGCATGATATTCCGTATCTCGGAATCTGTCTCGGTATGCAGACTGCAGTAATCGAATACGCAAGAGATGTTCTCGGCTATGCCGACGCCAACAGCGGTGAGTTTACACCAGAGGGCAAGCATAATGTTATTGACCTTATGCCTGAACAGGAAGGCATTGAGGATATGGGCGGCACAATGCGTCTTGGTGCATATCCGTGTGTTATCAAGCCCGATTCGCTTATGGCTAAGGCTTACGGTCAGCATGAAATTTCAGAGCGTCACCGTCATCGTTATGAGTTCAATAACGATTTCAGAGAGGAAATTGAAAATGCAGGCATGAAGATTACAGGTACTTCACCTAACGGACTTCTTGTTGAGGCTGTTGAAGTTCCCGACAACCGTTTCTTCGTTGCTGTTCAGTATCATCCCGAATTCAAGTCACGCCCGAACCGTGCTCATCCGCTTTTCAGAGAATTTATTAAGGCATCACTTGAAAAGTAATTGATTTTTCCACTTAACTTTCAGATTTAAAGGACTGATTTTAATGAAGATTAACAGAAATTTTGACAATCTCGTTCCTAACTATCTTTTTGCAGATGTTGCAAAAAAGACAAATGCATATATTGCGGCTCATCCAGATAAAAAGGTTATCAAGCTTGGTATCGGTGATGTAACCCTTCCGCTTGCTCCTGTTGTTGTTGAGGCAATGAAAAAGGGCGCAGAGGATCTTGCTCACAAGGAAACCTTCAAGGGTTATCCCGATTATGAGGGTTATGAGTTTCTCAGACAGGCTATTTCAGATTATTACAAGAGCTTTGGTGTTGCAGTAGGCGCTGACGAAATTTTTGTATCAGACGGTGCAAAGTCTGACTGCGGTAACATAGGCGACATCTTCTCAAAAGATAATATTGTTCTCGTAACCGATCCTGTTTACCCCGTATATGTTGACTCAAACATTATGGCAGGCAGAGAAATCGTTTATGCTACATCAAATGAGGCAAACGGCTTTGCCGCTCTCCCTGATGAAAATGTAAAGGCAGACATCATCTACCTTTGCTCACCTAACAACCCGACAGGCTCTGCATACAATGCCGAACAGCTCAAAGCATGGGTTGACTACGCTCTCAAAAACGATGCAATAATCCTCTACGATTCAGCTTATGAGGCGTTCATCACAGAGGATCTCCCTCGTTCAATTTTTGCAATCGAAGGTGCAAGAAAGTGTGCAATTGAAATGTGCTCACTTTCAAAGACAGCAGGTTTCACAGGTACAAGATGCGGTTACACGGTAATTCCTAAGGAGCTTGAGCGTGACGGTCACAATATCTATGCAACATGGTACCGCCGTCAGGCAACAAAGTTCAATGGTGTTTCATGGCCTGTTCAGTGTGCTGCTGCCGCTGTATTCAGCGAAGAAGGTCAGAAGCAGATCAAGGAGAACATTTCTTACTATCAGGAAAATGCAAGAATTATCGCATCTGCTCTTGATGAACTCGGCATCTACTACACAGGCGGTAAGAACTCACCTTACATCTGGCTCAAGTGTCCGAACAATATGGGCAGTTGGGAATTCTTTGACCTCCTCCTCAACGAGGCAAATGTTGTAGGTACTCCGGGTGAGGGCTTTGGCGAAAACGGTGCCGGCTACTTCCGTCTTACATCATTCGGTGACAGAGAAAACACGATTGAGGCTGTTGAGAGAATCAAAAAGGTTCTCACAAACCTCTCAAAGTAATTTGATTGAATTCAGATTATTATATTGAATAAAACACACAGCGGATAACCCGAATTTTGAGGTTATCCGCTGTTTTTGTTATCGGTTATTATCAGTAGGGGCGCTCATTGGGCGCCCGCTAAGTAACGGCACAATATTTGTGATAAGACAGATTATATAAATGCCACAAAATAATTGTCATACTGTAGCGGCGAACCTTGTTCGCCGCTACTAATTTGTGCCATTTATAAACTCAATCTTGATAGAAAATTTTTCGGCATCCGATGAATGCAATACGCAATAAAAAAGGGACATTCTAAACGAAATGTCCCTTTACTGCATAATATAATTAAATCAGAACTTAATCTTTTCAGCGATATAATCGTTGAGCTTGTCAATTGCAACTCTTTCCTGTTGCATTGTGTCACGGTCACGAACCGTTACACAACCGTCGTCAACAGACTCAAAGTCATATGTGATACAGAACGGAGTACCGATTTCGTCCTGTCTTCTGTAACGCTTGCCGATTGAACCGGCATCGTCATAATCAGTCATAAAGTCGGCTGAAAGCTGTTCATAAACCTTGCCGGCCTGCTCGTTGAGCTTCTTTGAAAGCGGAAGAACGCAAGCTTTGTACGGAGCAAGCGTCGGATGAAGTCTTAACACAACTCGTGTATCCTTTTCGTCAATAACTTCTTCATCGTAAGCCTCAACAACAAGAGCAAGGAAAAGACGCTCAACACCGAGTGACGGCTCAATAACATACGGAATGTACTTCTCGTTTGTTGTCGGATCAAAATACTCAAGTGTCTTACCGCTTGTTTTGCTGTGCTGTGTAAGGTCATAGTCTGTTCTGTCGGCAACGCCCCAAAGCTCGCCCCAACCGAACGGGAAGAGATATTCAAAGTCTGTTGTGGCCTTTGAATAGAAACAAAGCTCCTCTTTTGCATGGTCACGAAGACGGAGATTTTCTTCCTTAATATTGAGAGAATAGAGCCAGTCACGGCAGAAACCTCTCCAGTATTCAAACCATTCAAGGTCAGTGCCCGGCTTGCAGAAGAATTCAAGCTCCATCTGCTCAAACTCACGAACACGGAAAATAAAGTTACCGGGTGTGATTTCGTTTCTGAAAGATTTACCGATTTGTGCAACACCGAAAGGAACTTTCTTACGGCTTGTTCTCTGAATGTTAGAGAAGTTCACGAAAATGCCCTGAGCAGTTTCGGGACGAAGATAAATTTCATTCTTGCTGTCCTCTGTAACACCCTGGAATGTTTTGAACATAAGGTTGAACTGACGAATGTCGGTAAAGTTGTGCTTGCCGCAGTTAGGACACGGAATCTCTTTTTCCTTGATGTAATTCATCATTTCTTCATTTGTCCAGCCTGCAACATTTGTACCGTCAAAATCTTCAATAAGGTTGTCGGCACGGTGACGGGTTTTACATTCCTTACAATCCATAAGCGGATCAGAGAAACCGCCGAGATGACCTGATGCAACCCATGTCTGCGGGTTCATAAGAATTGCAGAGTCAAGACCTACATTATATTTGTTCTGCTGAACAAACTTTTTGAGCCATGCGTTTTTGATATTGTTTTTAAGTGCAACACCGAGCGGACCGTAATCCCATGTGTTTGCAAGACCGCCGTAAATTTCGGAGCCTGGGTAAACAAAGCCTCTGTTTTTACACAGGGCAACGATTTTATCCATGGTTTTTTTGCTGTTTTCCATAACTTAACCTCTCTTAACAGATAGATAGATAAAAATAACCATTAAAATAATACAATTATTTGCAACTGTTGTCAAGTAAAAACACCAAATGTTAGCGCATAACAATAGGTTTAAAACAAGAATTAGAAAAAATTTACAAACTTGCCAAAAACCACTTGTAAATGTGAGCATTTTGATATATAATGTAATTACTCGAAATTTGAGTAACAAAAAAGGAGGAATTAGCGATGAAAAAATCATCCAAGGTTCTCAGTTTGGTGCTTGCAGTTCTTATGGCTGTATCCTGTTTTTCAGGCTTGACCATATTCTCTGCATCAGCTGAAGAAACCGACACAAAAATCTATTTTGACGCATCTAATCTCCCTGCAGAGTGGGGAACAACAAAGACAGTATACTGTCACCTTTACGCTGTAGCAGGCGATGATTTACCTGAAACATCTTGGCAGGGTAAGGCAGAGAAATGTAAGAAGGATCCTGCTACAGGTCTTTACTACTTCGATACTGCAAAATTGAAGTCAGCTGACGGCACAAATCACGGCGGTCTTAAAGACAACGCTGACTATGCTGTAATTTTCTCAACAATTGATACTAAATCACAGAGTCACCAGACCTGTAATGTAACACTCGGCAAGCCTTGTCTCGGCGACACAATTTACCTCACAGGCGGTACAGTTGAGAATACCGAAGATTCATCAAAGCGTGACTTTGCTGCAACATGGAAGAATAACAGTGATAACTACGGTCCAAAGGCTGCAATCACATCACTCGGTCATGTAACTGAGGGCAGATTCCCGATTTACTTTTCAAGAGCAGAAATGGTTGCACAGGCTATTTTCAACTGGGCTGTTAAGAATCCTAAAAACTACACTCCCGAAACTGTAGCTGACATTTGTGCACAGGTTGAGGCTGAGCCAATGGATGTTTACAACGCTTATGCTGAAATGTATGCAACAGAGCTTGCTGATCCTGCAGCTTATCCCGACTGTGCTCCGCTTACAACAGTAGCTACACTTCTCGGTGTTGATCCTTCAGGTACAACAGCTCCTGCAACAGAAGAACCTACAACTGTTGAGCCTACAACTGTTGAACCTACAACAGAGCCCACTACAGAACCTGCAACAGAGCCTGCTGATGCAACACAGTATGTTGTAGCAGGTGTTGAGTCACTCACAGGTTATGAATGGCAAGGTTCTCCTGCACTCGCTCCCGAAAATGTAATGACAAAGAGCGGCGATGTTTATACAAAGACATTTACAGCTGTTCCGGTGGGCAAAAGCTATCAGCTCAAGGTCGTTGCAAACACAGGCGACGAGCAGAAGTGGATCGGTCTTGACGGTACAGATAACAATGTAACTTTCGATGTAGAAAGTGCTTGTGATGTAACTGTAACTTTCAATCCTGCTACAAACGAGATTGCTGTAACAGGTGACGGTGTTAAAATGGTTACAGACCTTGAAATCAACAGCATTACAGTTGTTGGTAACGGTGAAAACAGTTGGCTTAACGGTGTAGCATGGGGCGTTGACGCTGAAGTTAACCACATGACTCAGATTGCTGACAAGGTTTATCAGATTACATACACAGGTGTTGAATCTGCTGATGCTGCATACCAGTTCAAGTTTGCAGTTAACGACGATTGGGCTGCTAACTGGGGTCTTCCTGAGCAGAGCGCAGCTACTATAGGCGAAGATTTTGACCTTACATTCAATGGTGAAAATATGCTCCTTAACACAGTTTCTGCCGGTTATCCGGAAGATTCACTCGTTGATGTAACAATCACACTTGATCTTACTAAGTTTGATTATCCGTCACGCTCAGGTGCTAAGGCTAATATTAAGATTGACGGTAACCGTGTTCCGCTTCTCGGCGATGCTGACGGTGACTACTCAATTACAGTTGTAGATGCTACAACAATTCAGAAGATTGCTATCAACCTTATGAGTATTGCTGCTGATGATGCAAACGCATTCAAGACATGTGATGCTAACGAGGATGGCAGAATCTCAATCAAGGATGCTACTATCGTTCAGAAGTACATCGTTGGCGGTTACGAAACAGGCAATGTCGGTTCACCGATTTCTGTTGAATAATTAATCGCTGTTGATTAAATTCACAATTGCAATTTACCCCACAGGGTTCTCCTGTGGGGTTATTTTTTGCCGTAAAACAAGGAAATTTTGCTGATAAAGGTGCAAAGTGCAGTAATATGTGGTATAATCATAGTGCAGATGTTCCGCTTTACTCATACGATGGGTTCGTTCTGAATTTAAGCAGAGTTATATTTTACTTAGACTCTGAGGAGCTGATGCTCTGCGTCAATTAAAAATGTTCAAAAAGAAAAGAGGCGAAGGATGTATGTATATTCATGATATTTCGAGAGACACTCTTACAACCGAAACATATCCGGGTGATCCCGAAACTGTTGTGACTCCGCTGAGAAGTATTGATGAAGATGACGAGTGCAATCTTTCGCAGATTTCTATGTGCGTTCATGCAGGCACGCATATTGACGCTCCTCTCCACTTTTGCCCTGACGGCAAGGGGATAACCGATTTAAGGCTCAACACTTTCTACGGAAAATGCACCGTAATAACGGTCAAGGGTGTGCTGACGGGCGAAGATATGGACAAGCTGTTGCCGTATTGCCGAAAACGCATACTCTTTCGTGGGGACGGCAAAACATACCTTTCACATTCTGCCGCAATTGTGCTTGCACAAAGCAGGGTGGTGCTTGTCGGTACGGATGCCGAGTCAATCGCACCTCCGTTTGATGAAGTTAAAACACATCTTGAACTTGGCAGAGCGGATATTGCCGTTCTCGAAAATCTCAATCTTTCGGGAGTGGCTGACGGCGAATATGATTTGTGTGCGTTTCCGATAAAGCTCGGCGGAGTTGAGGCGGCACCATGCAGAGCAATACTCTTTGAACAGGAAAAAGGATTAAACTAAGGTGATATTTATGGTAAAAATGGTAGTATTTGATCTTGACGGCACGCTTATGAATTCGCTTACCGATCTTGCTATAAGTGTGAACTACGGTCTGAAGCTTAACGGTCTTGAAGAAAAGCCAGTTGAAAATTATAAAACATATGTCGGAAACGGCAGAGAAATGCTCATCAGAAGGGCAATGGGAGATGCGTGGACCGACCACGAGCTTTTTGAAAAGGTCAAGGCTGATTACGACAGACACTATGCCGTTCATTGCAACGACCACACTGCCGCATATGACGGTTGTGCCGAAATGCTTGAAAAGCTTGCAGAAAAGGGTGTAAAAACAGGTGTGCTTTCAAACAAGCCGGATGAATTTGTTGATAAAATGCTAAAAAAAGCATTCCCAAATCACAAGTTCACTCAGGCATGGGGGCAGAAACCACAGTACAAGACAAAGCCCGAGCCTGATGCTCTGCTTGCACTCCTAGATATGAGCGGCGTAACTCCCGAAGAATGTTTCTATGTCGGTGACAGCGATGTCGATGTGTTTACGGCAAACAATGCGGGTGTAAAAATGGCAGGTGTTTCATGGGGATTCAGGGGAAAAAACGAGCTTATGAACGCAGGTGCGCCATTTGTTGCAGACACAGCCGAAGTACTTTTTGACTACATTTGCAAATTTATATAATAGTATGAACAAGATAAACTATCAGAAAGAACTCGACAGGGTGATTGAAAAAATAACGGGGGAGGGAAAAGTCCCAAAGCTGCTTTTGCATGTGTGTTGCGCCCCGTGTTCGTCATACTGCCTTGAGTATCTTTCAAAATATTTTGATATCACGGTCTATTTTTACAATCCGAATATTTCGATTGCGGATGAGTATAATTACCGCCTGAGCGAAGAAAAGCGTCTTGTGTCGCTTATGCCGTTTGAACATCCTGTAAAGGTGGTCGAGGGCGAATATTTGCCCAAGGATTACTTTGAGTATGTCAAAGGCCTTGAAAATGAACCCGAGGGCGGAAAGCGGTGTGAAAAATGTTTCAGACTGCGACTTGAATCCTCTGCACGCTACGCAAAGGAACACGGCTTTGATTATTTCACAACCACGCTTACAATCAGTCCACTGAAAAATGCGCAGTTGCTCAATTCAATCGGTGCGGAGCTTGCCGAGAAGTACGGCATTCCGTGGCTTTACAGCGACTTCAAAAAGCGTGAAGGCTACAAGCGTTCAACCATCCTTTCAAAAGAATATGACCTCTACCGCCAAAACTACTGCGGCTGCGTCTTTTCAAAAAGGGATAGTATGCAGAGAAAAAACTAATTAATATACCAAAAGACAAATCCCCGTCAGAATTTCTGACGGGGATTAATCGTGTTTGCAAATTATTTAACTGAGATTAACGCATATTAACTGGGTTGTTTTACACAACCGATTTGAGGTATTCGACAATTTCCTGCTGTGTACTCATTTCAAGCACCTTTGCGGTAACTTTGTCTGCCTCTTCTTTTGTCCATGTGGAAATTATTTTTCTCACATTGAGAACTGACGGAGCGGAAACGCTGAATTCTGTGAGTCCGAATGAAATAAGCAACGGAATCATCAGCTTGTTTGCGGCAGCCTCACCGCACATTCCGACTGAAATGCCGTTCTGAACACCGCACTCAATTGTGCGCTTAATCATTCTGAGAACGCTTGGCTGGAGGGGAGAGTAGAGGTAAGACACATCGTTGTTGCCTCTGTCACAAGCCATTGTGTAGCCTGTGAGGTCATTTGTGCCGATGCTGAAGAAGTCTGCCTCTTTTGCAAGCATATCTGCGATAACTGCCGCAGACGCTGTTTCAACCATAACACCAACCTGAATGTTTTCGTTGAAATTTATGCCCATATTGCGTAAATCGGCTTTGCATTCTGCAACAAGCTTTTTGCCCTCACGAAGTTCATCCATAGTTGTGATGAGTGGGAACATAATCTTGATGTCACCGAATGCGCTTGCACGCAAAATGGCTTTAATCTGTGATTTGAAAAGTTCACGGTTTTTAAGGCAATATCTGATTGCACGGAATCCCATGAACGGATTTTCTTCTTTTTCAAGTCCAAGGTACGGAATGTCCTTGTCACCGCCGATATCAAGTGTTCTGATAATCAGCGACTTGCCCTTTAAGATAAGAGCCGCCTTTTTGTAGGCCTCAAACTGTTCGTCCTCTGTCGGAATTGAAGTTCTGTCCATAAACAGAAACTCTGTTCTAAAAAGTCCGACACCCTCGCCGTCTGCATCAACTGCCTTGACAGCGTCTTCGGGTTTTCCTATGTTGCAGAAAAGTTCATAAACTTCTCCGCTTGCGGATTTTGTTTCTCGTCCCCTGTAATTTTCAAGCTCTTTGCGTTCTGCAAGAAAAGCGTCACGCTTTTTGGAGTATTCTGCAACTGTGTTATCATCCGGATTAACAATTACAGCACCCTCACTGCCGTCAACTACAACTGTGTCGCCGTTTTTCAGGCTTGATGCGACACCCTCAACACTGAGTACGGCGGGAATCTCAAGCGCTCTTGCAAGAATTGCAGAGTGGGAAGTTGTTCCGCCTGTTTCAGTAATAATGCCTGCTATGTTTTCTTTTACAATACCTGCCGTAACAGAAGGAGTAAGTTCCCTTGCAACAAGCACAGTGCCTTTTGGCGCATCGCTTACTTTAATTTCGCTTACTCCGAGAAGAATGCCGAGAACACCGCTCTTGATATCTCTGACATCAGCCGCACGCTGTTTTGTAAGCTCATCGTCAGCTGCCGAGAACATTGCAATAAACATATCGCACATATGCTCAAGAGCAGATTCCGCACATTGACCGTCTGCAATCAGCTTTTCAATTTCACCGCTGAGATACGGATCTTTGATAATCTGAATGTGACCTGCAAGAATTTCTGCCTCTTTTTCAGTATTGTAGCAAAAAGCATCTACTGCTGCCTTAAAGCGCTGTGACTCTGCCTCAGTATCTGTTACTGTTCGTGGAGTGTATTCAAGCGAATGTTCTTCAATAAGCATTACCTTACCGATTCCGATACCCTCGGATGCGGCTGTTCCGTGTAGCATAATCTTCACCTCTTGTAACTGGTCTGTCGGGGCCATTATTCGCCAAGACCGCTCTCAATGAGCTGTACTGCCTCTGCAAGTGCCTCGTTTTCGTCAGCACCGTCGCAAACGACTTCAATTTCACTGCCACACTTGATGCAAGCCGCAATAATGTTGAGGAGGCTCTTTGCGTTGTACTGATTGCCGTTGAATTTGATTGTTACATCACAGCTGTATTTGCCCATAGCTGTTGCAAAAACCGATGCCGGACGCATATGGAATCCCTGCGCATTTGTGAGTACGAGTTCTTTTGATACCATAATAAAATCTCCTTTATAAAATAAATTTGTGCTTTGAAGTTTTGAATCTAATGTCGTGAAAGTTTTTTGAGTTTTGAGGGGTGGCACCGGCTTTTACACCGGTGCCGAGGAACAAAACATTTCAAAAAACGGGTAATAGCAAATTAATTATTTTTTAATCGGTCTTTTGAGAAGTGCAAGCATAAACATTGAAACTACTGCACCGATTGCAAGAGCAAGGAGGTAGAAATACCATGTACCCTGCATTGTTGCGAATACGAAGATACCGCCGTGAGGAGCCATAAGCTTACAGCCAAAGAGAGCTGAAAGTGCGCCTGCTACTGCAGAACCAACGATACATGAAGGGATAACCTGAAGCGGATGACCTGCTGCGTAAGGAATTGCACCTTCTGAGATGAATGAAAGTCCCATTATATAGTTTACGGGAGCATTCTTTCTTTCTTCGTCTGTCCAACGATTCTTGAAGAATGTGTTTGAAAGAGCGACTGCGATTGGAGGAACCATACCGCCGATCATAACTGCTGCCATAATGATGTATGCCTGATCGTCTGCGTTTGCAAGGTTAAGTGTTGCGAATGCATAAGCTGCCTTGTTGAAAGGACCGCCCATGTCGATAGACATCATACCTGCGAGGAGCGCACAGAGCGGAACCATCATTGCAGGGTTAGAGGCAATAGCGTTAAGGCCGTTTGACATACCTGAGTTAATCATACCCATGAACGGGTTGACTGCGCACATTACAACGAGAATACCGCCGAGTCCGAGAAGCGGATAGATGAGAACGGGCTTGATTCCCTCAAGAGCCTTAGGCATCTTATCGCACATTTTTTCAATACCGAGCATTAAGTAACCGCCAACGAAACCTGCGAGCAAGCCGCCGAGGAAGCCTGACGGAACTGTTTCTGCAGCGGCAGGATCCATAAAGGTTGCGCCTGATGTTGCAAGGAAACCGCCTACAAGACCAACGAGAAGACCGGGACGGTCTGCAATTGACATTGCGATAAAGCCTGAAAGGATAGGAACCATAAGGTTAAATGCCACACCGCCGAGTGTCTTAAACCATGCGGCTGCAGGAGTTACCGTACCGAATGCACTGCCAACCTCCTGTGCGTTAACACCGCATGCAATATCAATGAGGAATGCGATTGCGATGAAGATACCGCCTGCTACAACGAACGGGAGCATATGTGATACACCGTTCATAAGGTGACCGTAAGCGCCGCCTCTCTTCCTTGGAGCATCTGCAGAACCGCCTTTGTGATGATATACTGGAACTTCTTTGTTTACAATCTTGTTGATAAGCTCTTCCGGCTTATGAATACCGTCTGAAACGGCACACTGTAAAACGGGCTTGCCGTCAAAACGGGCAAGATTTATTGTGATGTCAGCGGCAATGATGATACCGTCACAATTTGCAATTTCTTCTTCGGTAAGCACATTCTTTGCACCGCCCGAACCGTTTGTTTCAACCTTAATCGGAATGTTAAGACTGTCGCCGGCTTTCTGGAGTGATTCAGCCGCCATATAAGTATGAGCAATACCTGTTGGACAAGCTGTGATAGCAAGAACTCTGTAACCCTTCTTTGCAGGAACTTCTGCCTTTGGTTCATCGGGGAACTTCTCTTTTTCTCTTGCGTCAATAATCGAGATGAATTCTTCCGGAGTTTTTGCGGCTTTAAGCTTTGCGGTAAAATCTTCATGCATCAAAAGCTGCATAAGTCTTGCAAGAACTTCAAGATGAACATCACCGTCTGTTGTTGCGGCAATCATAAAGAGCAGCTTACAGGGCTTACCGTCGGGCGAGTCATAATCAACACCGTCTGGAACTGTGATAGCCGTGAGGGCGGGAGCTTTTACAGCTTCGCTCTTGGCATGGGGAATTGCAACCTCCATACCTACAGCTGTTGTGCCGAGTTCTTCACGGTTGAGGATTCCCTCTTTGTAGGCTTTAACATCCTTGAGGTTTCCGCACTTTTCATGTAATGAAACAAGTTTGTCAATTGCTTCGCTCTTGTCGGCAACTTTAACGCCGAGAGCAATACCCGATTTTTTTAATAAATCTGTGATACGCATATTTTTCTCTCCTTTTTAATTAAAATTTTGCAAGCAATTCATTTATTTTTTCTTTTGTGGCAAGTCCGTCAAGAAATGCCGTTGCATTTCCGCACACACTGCCCAATTTCAGCGCATAGGGGTAGCTTTTTGTTTTTTCATATCCTGCCACAAAGCCTGCTACCATTGAGTCGCCCGAACCGACTGTGTTAATTACCTTTTCTTTGAGGACTCCTGCTTTGTGCCTTTTTCCAAATTCGTCAATGAGCATTGCTCCGTCACCGCCGAGTGAAATCAGAACATTTTTTGCACCGAGTTTCTGCAACTCTTTTGCATACTTTTCAATATCATCCTCGGTGTTGATTTCAACTCCGAACATTTCGGAAAGCTCCTGTCTGTTCGGCTTGATGAGGAACGGCTTGTACTTGAGTGCGTTGAGTAAAAGTTTTTTTGTTGCGTCAACTACAATTCGTACATCCTTGCCCTTGATTCTTTCAAGGATTCTTTCGTAAACATCATCAGGCATCGTATTCGGAATGTTTCCTGCAATTACGATTGTGTCGCCGTCGGATATTCTGTCGATTTTTGAAAACAGCCTTTCAAGT
>ERZ1504180.435-NODE-435-length-12363-cov-3.312073_pt1 | contig 12363 bp, 7 predicted proteins | sample MGYA00574903_ERZ1504180 | MGnify/ENA primary metagenome ERZ1504180 (study PRJEB39906, sample SAMEA3182061) | gut metagenome | biome: human; feature: gut; material: Stool; isolation source: human stools | place: Canada | collected 2013-01-14 ...
CCCATTTCGGTGTGCGATTACGACGGGCATACGATAACGCTTATTTATAAGGTAATCGGCGAAGGTACCGCGCAGATGGCCGGTATGGCGGCGGGCGGGGAGCTCGATATGCTGACCGGACTGGGAAACGGTTTCTCGACCGCCGTGAAAACCGAACGGCCGCTGCTGGTGGGCGGCGGCGTGGGGGTGCCTCCGCTCTACAACCTGGCCAAGAGGCTGTTGGCCGAAGGACGTCGGGTGTCGGTGGTGCTCGGTTTCAATACGGCTTCGGAAGTCTTCTATGCCGAGGAGTTCGAGGCGCTCGGCGTCGATGTGACGGTCGCTACGGCGGACGGTTCGCGCGGCATGCGAGGCTTCGTCACCGATGTGCTTGCGGACGGATGTACGGATTATGATTACGTGTATGCCTGCGGCCCCATGCCGATGCTCCGTGCGCTGTCGGGGGCCATTCGGGTGCCGGGGCAGTTCAGCTTCGAGGAGCGGATGGGATGCGGTTTCGGCGGCTGCATGGGATGCACCTGCCATACGCGTAACGGCAACAAGCGTATCTGCAAGGAGGGCCCGGTGCTGACGACGGACGAAATCATATGGGAGGAACGATGAAGATGGAAGGAATGGATACGGCGTGCCGCCCGGATATGTCGGTGGAGCTCAGTGGACTCCGGCTCGACAATCCGGTGATACCCGCGAGCGGCACGTTCGGTTTCGGTGCGGAGTTCGCCGAGTTTTACGACCTGGACATACTCGGTTCGTTCTCTTTCAAGGGGACGACGCGGGAGGCGCGTTTCGGGAATCCGACGCCCCGCATCGCGGAGTGCCGCGAGGGAATGATAAATGCCGTCGGGCTTCAGAATCCCGGCGTCGAGACTGTGATAGCGGAGGAGCTGCCGCATATCGCGAAGATATTCCACAAACCGGTGGTGGCCAATATCAGCGGGTTTTCGGTGGAGGATTACGCCTACTGCTGCGAGAAAATCGATGCGCAGGAGCAGGTGGGTATCATTGAGGTGAACATCAGTTGCCCGAACGTAAAGCACGGCGGGATGAGTTTCGGCACGGTGCCCGAAAGCGCCTATGAAGTGACCAGGGCCGTGAAGGCCGTCACGACAAAGCCCGTATATATGAAACTGAGTCCCAACGTGACCGATATCGTGTCCATCGCCAAGGCGTGCGAGGAGGGTGGAGCGGACGGGCTGACGCTCATCAATACGCTGCTGGGCATGCGTATCGACCTGCGTACGCGCAGGCCCGTCATCGCCAATACCATGGGCGGTTTTTCGGGGCCGGCCATCTTCCCGGTAGCGCTGCGCATGGTTTATCAGGTGGCCAAAGCGTGCCGGATTCCGGTCATGGGGTGTGGCGGGGTGGCGACGGCCCGCGACGTCATCGAGATGATGATGGCCGGAGCCACGGCGGTGCAGGTGGGAGCCGAGAATCTGCGCAATCCGTATGCCTGCAAGGAGATCATCGAGGCGCTTCCGGCCGAGATGGAGCGGTTGGGAATCGCCCGCCTGCGGGACATCATCGGGGTGGCCTGACAGCGTGTGCGGGAAACGGCTGCCGGAGGCGGGAGCCGACGGGGGAGTCCCCGGCAGTGGAACGAATGATAATTTTGAGTAAAGTACAGATAAATACAATGGCAAAAGACGTGATTATCGCGTGCGACTTTCCGGGCGCGAAAGAGACTTTCCGGTTTCTCGACCTATTCACCCAGGAGAAACCTTTTCTGAAGATAGGCATGGAGCTCTTCTATGCGGAGGGCCCCTCGATAGTGAAGGAGATAAAGCGGCGCGGTCACCGGATATTCCTCGACCTCAAGCTGCACGATATTCCCAATACGGTGAAGAAGGCGATGTCGGTGCTCGCACGGCTGGACGTGGACATGACCAACGTGCATGCTGCCGGTACGATAGAGATGATGCGTGCCGCGCTGGAGGGACTTACCCGTCCGGACGGTACGCGGCCGCTGCTCATCGCCGTGACGCAGCTCACCTCCACCAGCGAGGAGCGCATGCAGCGCGAGCTGCTTATCCAGGCTCCGATAAACGATACCATCGTGCAGTATGCCCGCAATGCGAAGGAGGCGGGGCTCGACGGCGTGGTCTGCTCGCCGCTCGAAGCCGGCATGGTGAAGGAGGCGTGCGGGACGGATTTTGTGACCGTAACGCCCGGTGTCCGTTTTGCCGACGGTGCGAAGGGGGACCAGGTACGGGTGACCACCCCGGCCCGTGCGGCGGAGATAGGCACCGACTACATCGTGGTGGGGCGTCCCATCACGGAGGCCGCCGACCCGGTGGGGGCATACCGCCGGTGCGTGAAGGAGTTCATGATGCAGTAGGCAGCCGGAAGATAACCCTGACTTTAAATAATTAAACCGACATAAAAATGGATTTGGCTTTGGAAATGGACCGGAAACCCGCTGATGCTGCCGGGTGCTGCTGCGGCATGGCCGGTGAACTGAAAGAACTCGAAAGACAGATTGCGAAGGACCTTCTTTCGATAGGGGCGGTATTCCTCAGGCCCGGGGAGCCCTTTACGTGGGCGAGCGGGATAAAGAGTCCGATTTACTGCGACAACCGCCTGACACTGACTGCACCGCGGGTGCGCGACCACATCGAGGCGGGCCTTGCCCGTGTGGTGAAGGAACTCTATCCCGAATGCGAAGTGTTGATGGGAACGAGTACCGCCGGCATTGCCCATGCGGCCATTACGGCCACCCCTGTCTCTTATACACATCTGACGGCCACCCTGCTCGACCTGCCGATGGGGTACGTGCGCAGCAGCGCCAAGGACCATGGCCGGACGAACCGCATCGAAGGCCGGCTGGAGAGGGGACAGAAAGCGGTTGTTATAGAAGACCTTATCTCTACGGGCGACAGTTGCATCGAGGTGGTGAAGGCGCTCCGCGAAGCGGGAGCTGAAGTGCTGGGCATAGCGAGCATATTCACGTACGGCATGCAGACCGGTCTCGACCATCTGCGCGAAGCGGAGGTGCGTAACCACAGCCTCTCGAACTTCGATACCCTTGTCGAGGTAGCTGCCGAGCAGGGATATATACGTCCGGAAGATATCGAACGCCTGATGGCCTTCCGTGCGAATCCGCGCGACGAGTCGTGGATTGGGACGATTCGGTAGTCCTTTCGGTGCGGCAAGGTGCCGCCGCAGGCCGCCGGCGCACAGGCGGAATGGAAAGAAGAACATCAGTTACCATAATTTATAAAACAGGTTTATTATGCATCACCTTATCGACATCACCGACCTGAGCATGCAGGAACTGCAGGAGATTATTGATCTCGCGCTCGACATCATCGCAGACCGTCCGGCTTACACTGAAAGATGCAAGAACAAGACGCTGGCCACTCTCTTCTACGAACCCAGTACGCGCACCCGCCTCAGCTTCGAGGCCGCGATGCTCGAACTCGGCGGTAATGTTCTCGGATTCTCGGATGCAAGCACCTCTTCGGTAACGAAAGGCGAGTCGCTTGCCGACACCATAATGACCATCAATAAATTCGCCGACATCATCGCCATGCGTCACCCCAAAGACGGCGCTCCGCTCGTGGCGTCGCGCGTGACCGACATACCGATTATCAACGGCGGCGACGGTTCGCACTGCCATCCGACGCAGACGCTTGCCGACCTGCTCACCATCAAGCGCGAAATGCGCCGGCTGGACAACCTCGTCATCGGTATGTGCGGCGACCTGAAATTCGGCCGTACGGTACATTCGCTCACCAAGGCGATGATGCGTTACGATAACATCCGTTTCGTGATGATTTCGCCCGACGAGCTGAGGATGCCGGAGCACGTGCTCGAGGAGCTGCGCGAGGCGGGTATTCCCTACACCGAGGTGCGGGATATGGAGAGCGTGATGCCGGAGCTCGACATCCTCTACATGACGCGCGTGCAGCGGGAGCGTTTCGACGACCCGGCCGTGTACGAGGCGCTGAAGGATACCTATATCCTCGATGCTGAGAAGATGAAGCTCGCCAAGAAGAACATGGCCGTACTGCACCCGCTGCCCCGCGTGAACGAAATCGCCGTGGAGGTGGATAAGGACCCGCGTGCGGCTTATTTCCGTGAGGTAGAGAACGGTAAGTTCATGCGTATGGCCCTTATCTGCAAACTGTTCGAGTGGGAGAACAAACGCATGGAGAATCCGCAGCTGGTCAGCGTGGAGGAGAATCCCGCAGGTGTGAAGTGCCCCAATAAGCGCTGCATCTGCAACTCGGAGAACGTGCCCCAGCTCATGCGTCCCGTCGAGGGCGAAGAGGGTGCATACCGTTGCGCTTACTGCGAAACACTTGTCAGAAAGTAACCTTTCGGTTCTTTGCGATACGATTCGGCCGTCCGGGAAACGTGCGTTTCCCGGACGGCTTTTGTCTGCCGGTGGCCGTGCATTTTTCCCGTTGCCGTCCGATTTTTTATAATAATATTGACCGACGGGGAAGAAAACGATAATTTTGCGGCACGGAATCGTGTAAAAAGACGAAGCGTATGAAGAAGATGAAAAGCGTAATGCCGCTGTTTCTGCTGCCGTTGCTGCTGACCGCATGCGAGAAGATAGGCGAGCTGTTCGGCGGGGACGGGGGAAGTACCGTGACGCCGCCGGAGATAAGGGTGGTGGCCGTGACCGATGTGATGGCCTATGTCGAGGTGGAATATTATGATGAAACGACAGAGGCCGAGGTCGGCATCTGCTGGGCGGAACACCCTGCGCCGGGAACCGAACAGACCATTGCCCTGTCCGGTCCGGGGATGGCGGTCGAAATTGACGGGCTTGCTCCCCAGACCGAATATTACGCACGCAGCTATGCGCGCGGCGGGAACGGTAAGACGACGTTCGGCGGCGAGGTGCAGTTTACGACCGACCGCGAGCGGCCCAAAGTAACGGTCGAGGGTCTCACGGTGTACGACCAGTCCGTTGAGGTGGTGTGCAGGGCATGGGGCCCCCGCATCAAGGAGGTCGGCGTGTGCTGGAATACCGACGGTTCGCCCAGCACCGAAAACGGGGAGTTCCGGCTTTGTACGTACGATGCCGGGAACGACCTTTACCGGGCGACCGTGACCGGCCTCAGTGAGTCGACGCACTATTATCTCAGGGGGTTCGTCCGGACGGACGACGGCTATACCTATTTTTCCGACGGCGAAGCGGATTTCCGTACGGAGGGCGTTTACGTGCCCGACATGCAGATTATCATGCCCATCGGGAAAGAGGATACCTATGCGGATGTCATTTACGGAGTGTACGAGGAGCATATCGTTCGCCGCGGGCTGTGCTGGGCGACGGAGCCGGAGCCTACGGTGGATGACGCGATGACCGACGACGGTTCGGTCGAAGGGACCCTGGAGGTGCGGATTGAAGGGTTGCAGCCGGCCACCGACTACTACATTCGTCCTTACGTGGTGCTTCCGCACGCAGTGGACGGAGAGCGCCTCTATTATGGGGCGGAGGAGATGTTCACCACCTATGAGGCCGATGAGTTCTTCGAGGTGCCGGATGCGGTTTTCGCCGCGTATCTCGTCGCCAAATTCGATAAGAACGGCGACGGTAAGGTCTCCCGGCGCGAGGCGGTCGATGTCTCCTATATGGACGATTTGTCCGGCCGGAACATCACTTCGTTGAAGGGCATCGAAAATTTTCCGAATCTGGCTGTTATCCGCTGTCGGGACAACCAGATAACGGAGCTTGACATCAGCGGCAATCCGAAACTGTTCAATGTGGAGTGCAGCGGTAATAGACTGACCGCCCTCGTCTTGGGAGACGGGGAACTGGAGATGTTGGAGATGCTCGACTGTTCCGGCAATCTGCTGACCGACCTGGATGTCTCAGGCCTCCCAGCCTTGAGAGACCTCGACTGCGACGACAACATGCTGCGGAGCCTCGACCTCGGGGCGAACGGCCGGCTGGAGGAGCTGTCATGTATGAGCAATCCCCTGACTGCGCTCGACCTCGGCGATAATCCGGAGCTGACGAAACTCTATTGTGCGAATTGCAAGCTGACCTCGCTCGACCTGTCGGCCAATCCGAAACTGACCGACCTGTACTGTAGCGACAACGGCCTGACCCTTCTCGAAATATCGAACTGTACCGCTCTGACCGACCTCTCCTGCCGTTTCAACAGCCTGGCGTCGCTCGATGTTTCCCGTGCGACGGAGCTGCGCGACCTCGACTGCGGGTACAACGAGACCATCGCCGCACTCGACCTGAGTCGGTGTAAAAAACTCGAACGCGTGGATTGTGCCAAGAACCGTATTGCGGAGCTCGACCTTTCGGACAATCCTCTCCTGGTCTCCGTGCGCTGCGAACAGAACGCATTGACCTTGCTGGACGTTTCGGGCTGTACGGCACTCGAATCGCTGATGTGCTACGGCAATGAACTTGCAGAGCTCCGGACCGACGGCCTTGCCGTTCTCGACTTCCTGAACTGCAGCCAGAACCGCCTTCCGTCGCTCGACCTGAGCGATGCGGTGCGGCTTACGACGCTCGTCTGCAATACCAATGCGCTCGTCTCGCTGGACGTATCGCACAATACCTATCTCGAGTACCTCGACTGCGGGAAGAACAACATTACGACGCTCGACCTGCGGAACAACCCGGACCTGGATGCCTCCGGCCTTGTCTGCGATTCGTATGTGAACGTCATCTGGAAGTGACCGTCGCCGCCGGCAACCCCGTACGTCGGCGGCTAAGGAAAGCGGTGGCTGCGTTACGGCAGGGGAATTTTCCCCTGCCGTAACGCATGTATGGGGAAGGCGTGCCGCCTTCTGTCCGTACTGCACGGGGCCGTTCCGATGCCATGATGCCGATTCGGGCGGTGCGGCAACGGCTCCGGCGGTCCGCTGCGGGAGGTCACGACGCGAAAAAAGGGCGCGGCATTGTATTTTCCGTAAATATATATTATCTTTACGCCTTTAAAGAACGAATGGTTTGGCCGCGGGGGCGGCCGCAAAGGTTCCGGTGATTTTATTTATGCCCGTAAAGACTCTTTTGGTATTTGTACGACAAGGGTCGTGTCTCTGTTTTTTCCGGCCGGAAAGTTCGGATGCGGGGGCGGAGAGGGTGACGGAACCCTTGCGGAGAATGGCCGCAGACCCCGGGGTGGAATAAGCCGCTATGACATGGTCGTGTTGTAGCGGTTTGTCGTTAGAGCGGATTATTTTAGAATGAAAGAAATATGGTAAAGGTAGGAGTCATCATGGGGTCGGTGAGCGACTGGGAGGTGATGTCGGCCGCCGCCGAAACGCTCGAAACGTTCGGCGTGGCGTATGAAAAGCGGATTGTGTCGGCGCACCGCACGCCCGACCTGCTGGCCGAGTATGCCAAGACGGCCAAATCCCGCGGCATAGAGGTCATCATCGCCGGTGCCGGAGGCGCGGCGCACCTGCCCGGCATGGTCGCTTCGATGACGACGCTCCCGGTGGTGGGAGTGCCGGTGAAATCGAAGGCGCTGAACGGGCTCGATTCCCTGCTCTCCATTGTGCAGATGCCTGCTGGCGTGCCGGTGGCGACCGTTGCCATCAACGGCGCGAAGAACGCCGCCCTCGTGGCGGTGAGCATTCTTGCCCTGCACGACGAGGCGCTGGCGCTGGCGCTGGAGGATTTCCGCCGCCGTCAGACCGAAACGGTGCTGATGACGGAACTGCAGTAACTACGAACCGGTTTTGAAAAGGGTGAAGACCATAGGAATCATAGGCGGTGGACAGTTGGGGCTGATGATAGCCGAGCAGGCCGCCGTGCTCGGGGCACGGACGGTGTGTCTCGACCCTTCGGCGGATGCGCCGGCCTTTCGGGTGTGCGACGACCATATCGTGGCCGCTTTCGACGATGCCGCCGCGCTGGAGGAGTTGTGCCGCCGCAGCGATGCGGTGACCTACGAATTCGAGAACGTTCCGGGGGAGATACTCATTCCCCTGACCGAACGGTACAATATTCCGCAGGGCTACCGGCCGCTGTTCGATTCGCAGGACCGGATAAGAGAGAAGACCAATGCCCGCGACAACGGCCTGCGCGTGCCCCGTTTCGCCGAGGTGCACGACCGCGAATCGCTGATGAAGGGGATTTTCGAGATAGGCTATCCGTGTGTCTTCAAAACGCGGACGCTGGGATATGACGGGCACGGACAGGCGGTGATACGTACTCCGGAGGATATTGCCCGGGCGGAACCCTATCTGGGGGTACCGGCCATTCTGGAGGAGTTCGTGCCGTTCGATTACGAGGCGAGCATCGTCATGGTGAACGACGGCGAGCGAATCGTGAGTTTCCCGATAGGGCAGAACATCCACCGCGACGGCATCCTCGACCTGTGCATCGTGCCGGCCCCGCGCATGGACGATGCCGTGCGAGCCAGGCTCGTCGAACAGAGCGAGGCGTTCATGCGCCGGTGCGGTTATACGGGGATTCTGGCTATCGAGTATTTCGTGAAGGGCGGGGAGCTGTACTTCAACGAGATGGCTCCGCGGCCCCATAACAGCGGTCATTACACCATCGAGGGGTGTACGACCAACCAGTTCCGCGAGCTCTGCCGCTATCTGCTGGGCGAGCCTTTGCAGGAACCTCGCCTGGTGGCGCCGACGGTCATGAAAAATATCCTCGGCGAGGATTTGGCCGCGGCGGAGGCCGTGGCGGCCGAAACCGGAGCAGAGGGGGCGCAGTCGCCGGAGGAGGGCGTCTATGTCCACCTTTACGGCAAGAGCGTCAGCAAGCCCAAACGCAAGATGGGGCATATCACCTTCGTGGGGATGACCGCCGGGGAGTACGATGCCCGTTGGCGGGGGCGGTTCGTGGAGTAGCCGCCGGATTTTGAAAATGGAAACGGAGAAAAGCGCAAGATAATGGAGAGTTATCGTATTTACGTAGAGAAGAAACCGGAATTCAGGGTAGAGGCGCAGAGCCTTCGGGAAGAGCTGAACGGCAATCTCGGTCTGTCGCTCGGAGAGCTGCGTCTGCTGAACGTGTACGACCTGTTCGGCTTTACGCCGGAACTGCTTGAAAAGAGCCGTTACGGGGTGTTCGGCGAAGTGGTGACGGATGTCGTGACGGATACGTGCGACCTGACGGGGAAGAGATACCTGGCTGTGGAGTACCTGCCGGGGCAGTTCGACCAGCGGGCCTCTTCGGCCGAGGAGTGCGTCATGCTGCTGGAGCCCGAGGCCAAAGTGAAAATACGCAGTGCGAGGCTGCTGATATTCGACGACGGCGTGACGGATGCCGACCTGTCGCGTATCCGCAAATACTATATCAACGGCGTGGAGTCGCGCGAGAAGAACCTCGCTGTGCTCGGCCTGGCGGAGAACGCCGAAGTGAGGCCGGTACCCGTGCTGGAGGGCTTTACCCGGATGGGCGAGGCGGCACTCGCCCCTTACTGCAAGGCCAACGGTCTGGCAATGAATGCCGACGACCTGCGTGAGGTAGTGGCCTATTTCCGCCGCGAAGGACGAGACCCTTCCGAAACGGAGCTCCGGATATTGGATACCTATTGGAGCGACCATTGCCGCCATACCACCTTTACGACCGTGCTGGAGGAGATTACCGTGGACGAGTCGTTCATGAAGGGCGAGATGGAGGAGTCTCTGGCCCTCTACCGCCGCATGCGTGAAGAGCTGGGGCGTACCGGCAAGCCGGTCTGCCTGATGGACATGGCGACCATCGGCGCCCGTTACCTGAAGAAGAAAGGACTGCTCGACGACCAGGAGGAGAGTGAGGAAAACAACGCCTGCAGCATTTTCATCAACGTCGATGTGGACGGAGAGCCGCAGAAGTGGCTGCTTCAGTTCAAGAACGAAACGCACAACCATCCGACCGAAATAGAGCCTTTCGGCGGTGCCTCCACCTGCCTGGGCGGCGCCATCCGCGACCCGCTTTCGGGCCGGGCGTATGTCTACCAGGCGATGCGTGTGACGGGTGCGGGCAACATATACCAACCTGTGGGGGAGACGCTCGAAGGCAAACTTCCGCAGCGTATCATCAGTACCAAGGCTGCGGCCGGCTATTCGAGCTACGGTAATCAGATAGGGTTGGCTACCACGCATGTACGGGAGATATACCATCCCGATTACGTGGCCAAGCGCCTGGAGGTGGGTGCGGTCGTGGGCGCGGTAAAGGCGGATAACGTCCGCCGGGAGAGTCCTGTGCCGGGCGACATCGTGCTGCTGCTGGGCGGGCGTACCGGCCGCGACGGCATAGGCGGGGCGACGGGTTCCTCGAAGGAGCACAATGCGCAGTCGCTCGAGGAGTGCGGCAGCGAGGTGCAGAAAGGCAATGCCCCGGAGGAGCGCAAGCTGCAGCGGCTGTTCCGCCGGCCGGAGGTGGCACGCCTCATCAAGAAGTCAAACGACTTCGGTGCGGGGGGCGTCAGCGTGGCCATCGGCGAGCTGACCGACGGACTGGACATCTATCTCGACCGTGTGCCGACCAAATACAGCGGCCTGAACGCCACGGAACTCGCCATCAGCGAGTCGCAGGAGCGTATGGCCGTCGTGATAGAGGAGGCGGCCCGGGAGGAGTTCGAGCGTTACTGTGCTGAGGAGAATGTAGAGGTAACGCATGTGGCGGATGTGACCGATACCCGCCGGATGAGAATGTATCATAAGGGAGAGCTCATCGTGGACCTCTCCCGCGAATTCATAGACAGTGCCGGAGCCGAGCACCGCGCGAAGGCAGCCGTGGCCGGTGTCGAACGTCGCAATCCGTTCCTGCGCGAAGTGGCGGGGACGGGCATCGCGGAGAAGATGCGGGCGCTTCTGTCGGACGACAATGTCGTGTCGCAGAAGGGCATGGTGGAGATGTTCGACTCCACGATAGGCGCTTCGACGGTACTGATGCCCTACGGCGGCCGGACGCAGCAGACCGAGACGCAGGTGTCGGTGCAGAAGATTCCCGTAGGGGAGGGGTACACCGATACGGCGAGCATCATGGCTTTCGGTTTCAATCCTTTCATCTCCAAATGGAGCCCTTATCACGGTGCGGCCTATGCGGTCGTGGAGGCGGTGTCGAAAGCGGTTGCGGCGGGCGCCCGTTTCGAGCGGATGCGTTTCTCGTATCAGGAGTATTTCGAACGCATGACCGACGACCCTCATACGTGGGGCAAGCCGCTGGCGGCTCTGCTCGGTGCGCTGAAGATGCAGGAGGCTCTCGGACTCCCTTCCATCGGCGGCAAGGATTCCATGAGCGGGACGTTCAAGGATATCGACGTACCGCCGACGCTCATTGCGTTCGGCATCACGACGGTCGATGCGGGGCGGGTGATAAGCCCGGAGTTCAAGGAGGCGGGCCATCGTATTTACCTTATGAAACACCTTCCGCTGCACAATTTCATGCCCGATACCAATGCCCTGAAGAAGAACTGGGAATATGTGCATCGGGAAATCGCGGCGGGCAACATCGTTTCCGGATGGGCCGTCGGTTTCGGAGGCGTGGCGGAAGCCGTTGCCAAGATGTCGTTCGGTAACCGGATAGGGGCCGAAATCAAAATAAACGAACAGGAGCTCTTCGGCTGCGGCTACGGTTCGATAGTGGTCGAGAGCCGCGGAGAGCTCGATTGGCCGGGAGCCGTCGAGCTAGGCCGGACCGTGGCGGCAGAGACGGTGACGGTCAATGGAGAGCGGATGCCTATCGACCGCCTGCTGGAGGCCAATACGGTGAAGTTCGCCACGGTCTATCCCGACCGGGAAACGACCGAACCGACCGTCATGCAGTGTATGCCCCGTCCCGTTCGGTTCGAGTATCCGGGGCCCGCGAAGGAGCATCCGGTTGCTTATCTGCCCTCGTTTCCCGGGACGAACTGCGATTACGATACGGCCAAGGCGTTCCGCCGGGCGGGTGCGGAGGTCACGACGAGTGTATTCCGCAACCTCTCCGGTGCCGATGTGATGGAGTCCATCGACGAGATGTGCGGCCGGATAGCCGCCTGCGACATCTTCGTGCTGAGCGGCGGCTTCTCTTCGGGTGACGAACCCGACGGCAGCGGCAAGTTCATCGTGAGCGTGCTGAACAACGCCCGCGTTGCGGAAGAGATACACCGGCTGCTCGACCGCGGCGGCCTGATACTCGGTATCTGCAACGGCTTCCAGGCACTCGTCAAGTCGGGTCTGCTGCCCTACGGCCGGTTGGGCCGGCTGACGCCCGAGTCGCCGACGCTTTTCCGCAACGACGTGAACCGCCACATTTCGCAGACGGTATGCACGCGGGTGGCTTCGACGAACTCCCCGTGGCTGGCCGGGTTCGGTGTAGGTGACCTGCATACCATCGCCGTGAGCCATGGCGAAGGCAAATTCGTGGTGAGCGAAGCCCAGGCGCGGGAGCTTTTCGAGGCGGGACAGGTGGCCTTCCAGTATGCCGACGCCGAGGGGGTGCCTACGGGC
>ERZ1504180.440-NODE-440-length-12268-cov-2.658806_pt1 | contig 12268 bp, 13 predicted proteins | sample MGYA00574903_ERZ1504180 | MGnify/ENA primary metagenome ERZ1504180 (study PRJEB39906, sample SAMEA3182061) | gut metagenome | biome: human; feature: gut; material: Stool; isolation source: human stools | place: Canada | collected 2013-01-14 ...
TGGGCTCGGAGATGTGTATAAGAGACAGTTCCAACAGTGCCTTGCTGTCGAAAAAGAAGGTGGACGGATAGTGCTCTTTCAGCAGATTCCATTCATCATCTTTGGCGACAGGAGCTAATTGTTGTAAGTCTCCTATGAGCAATAACTGGACACCTCCGAAAGGTTTACTGTGATCTTTATAACGACGCAGGACGTCGCTGATAGCGTCCAGCAAGTCTGCGCGCACCATGCTGACCTCATCGATCACCAGCAAGTCCATACTGCGAATAATATTGATTTTGTCCTTGCGGAATTGGTTCTTGAAATCTGTTTTGCCTCCCCGGTATTCCGGTGAAGACGGAATGTAAGGCCCGAACGGCAATTGGAAAAAGGAGTGGATAGTGACGCCTCCAGCATTGATAGCAGCTACTCCTGTCGGTGCAACAACGATCATTCGTTTAGGTGAAACCTCTTTAAGTCTTTTTAAAAAGGTAGTTTTGCCCGTTCCGGCTTTTCCTGTCAGAAAGAGGTTGGTTCCGGTGTTCTGCAGCAAGTTGAAGGCGAGGTCAAACTGTTGGTTTGTTTGCATGGCGATTTGTGATATTGTTAATAGTCACAAATATATAGAAAATATTATAATTGGCAATGTTTTTGATACGGATTATGAGGTTGCGACCCTCATAATCCTTATACAATCAATGCGGCGATGAACTGGATAAAAAGAATCAGGAACACCATCGCAATTGGATAGACCGTCGCATAGGCGATGCTGGGAGCAGAACTGTCGCTCATCGAATCGGCGGCGGCAAGTCCTGGCGTACTGGTCATTCCTCCTGCGATCGTCCCGATCAAGTCTAAGATGTGGATTTTGAATACGAAATAGCCGAACAAGACAGCCACGATCATCGGTACTATTGTGATTGCCATACCGATTCCGAATAATGTCCAGCCGCTTTCTTGGAATGTCGATACCAGGTTGACACCGGCGGATGTTCCGACCTCGGCGAGGAACAGAAGTAGGCCGATCTGACGGAGTAACTGGTTGGCGGAACCTGACATGGACCAGATGATCGGTCCCGTTTTGCCAATTGCACTCAGGATAAGTGCGACAATCAGGATGCCACCTGTCAGCCCGGGTGAGAAAGAGAAGGAGTCCGAAAACGAAATGTTCAGTTTTCCGAACAATACTCCGAGGACAATACCGGCTGCAATCGGGAAAAAGTCCGTGTCGGAAAGTTTTTTCTCGTCATTACCGAACACCTGTCCCAATTCCTTTATGTCTTCTTTTTCTCCAGCAACCATTAACTTGTCGCCGAATTTCAACATTAATTCCGGTTCGGGTGAGAGGTCGATACCGCTTCGGCGTACACGAGTAACGGTACAATTGAACGTGCGTTGCAGATTCAGGTATCCTAAACTTTTATTAATGACGTTCTTGTTCGTCACCAATAGAGATTGCAATTCCTGAGTGCTGCCAAAAGGAAGGTCGTTCTCTACACGTTCACCGACAAGAAGTGCTAGTTGTTCCAAAGACTTGTCGTTACCGACAGCCTTGATCATATCTCCTTCATGCAAGATGGTTTGCGCTACCGGTATGCTTGTCCGGTCTTTATGTTTTATACGGGAAATGACGGCTCCCGTCATGGAACGAAGTTGTAACTGGGCCAGTGTTTTTCCGAATATATTGGCGTGGGTGATACGGAAAGTCGCCGTATGCAACGGGGGATATTTCCCTTTTCGCTGTACTTCGAGTGCCTTGGCTTCGGCGATAATGTCTTTGCGCAACAATTTCGGCAATAATTTTATAAAAAGTATCACACCGATCACTCCGAACGGATAGGCGATGCCATAGGCGATGGAAGCGGAGGAGGAGTGCGTGCTGTCGATCGCGACGGCAAGACCTGGCGTACTGGTCAGAGCCCCAGCGATCAGTCCGACGAGGCTCGGCGTATCGATTCCGACCACATATTTAAGTATCAAACCGGTAAGGCTGGCAGATCCGACAATCAGAAGCGTTAGTATGATCAATGTTTTCCCTTTCGAACGGAAGGAGTCGAAGAATCCCGGACCCGCTTGTATGCCGATGGTGAAAATGAACAATACCAAACCGAAATTTCCCAGTTCCTTAGGAATGATTACTCCGAAGTGCCCGAATAGGAGAGCGATAAAGATAACGGCTGATACGTCGAGAGAGAGGCCTTTGATCTGTATTCTGCCCAATATGAATCCTAAGGCGATAATCAGGAACAAGGCAAAATAAGACGATTGAAGCAATGTTTCAAGCATGTCAAATAGTTTTGTTGTGAAGATTTATGTTTGCAAAATTACACTTTTCTGCCTGTATAGACAATCCCTTGGCGAGATTTCTGTTACCTTTGTATCCGAAATCAAACATAAGCAAGGATATCCGGACGTGAACAGATACTTTATATATTTAGGTTATAACGGTAAAAAGTTTTGTGGCTGGCAGATACAGCCGAATGGAATCACTGTGCAGCAATCTATCGAGGAAGCTTTGGCTACGTTGTTGCGCCAACCGGTTCCGATCGTGGGAGCGGGGCGGACGGATGCTGGTGTGCATGCCCGCCTGATGGTGGCTCATTTCGACTGGCAGGAACCGATTGCCGACCTCGCTTTCTTAGCGGAGAAGCTGAACCGTTTGCTTCCCAAAGATATCGCGGTCTACCGTATTGTACCTGTACGTCCCGATGCGCATGCCCGGTTCGATGCCATTTCGCGTACCTATGAATATTATGTCACGACGCGGAAAGATCCGTTCAATTACGAGTTGGTCTATAAGATTCCGGGAAAACTCGATTTCGAGGCGATGAATAAGGCTTGCCCAGTTCTGTTTGACTACATAGATTTCACCAGTTTCAGCAAGCTGCATACGGACGTGAAGACGAACAACTGTCGCATCTATAAGGCTGGTTGGGAGAGGGAAGGCGATGTATGGGTTTTTACCATACAGGCGGACCGTTTCCTGCGCAATATGGTGCGTGCCATTGTCGGTACTTTACTCGAAGTGGGCAGAGGAAAACTGACGGTCGACGGTTTCCGCCAGGTGATCGAAGCCAAAGACCGTGGACGTGCCGGGACTTCCGCTCCCGGATACGCTCTCTATCTGGTCGACGTTACTTATCCCGAAGAACTTTTTCAGTTGGCAGTCGGCTGTTGACTGTTGTGTTTTTCCGGTCTAAAAAATATTATTCAGAAACTTTCAACTTTCAACTGTTATGTGGCTCGGATTAGCCTTCATCTCCGCCTTCCTTTTAGGTTGTTATGAAGTAAACAAAAAAATTTCGCTAGATGGTAATGCCGTTATTCCGGTTTTGTTTTTCAATACATTGATAAGCAGTCTTATCTTTGTCCCTTTCATTTTTCTTTCGTTTTTTACGGATGTGCTCGACGGGACGATGTTGTATGTGCCGCGTGTCTCCTTAGAGACACATGTGGCAGTGTTTATAAAGGCCGTGATCGTCTTGTCATCGTGGATATTCGGCTATTTTGCCTTGAAGCATTTACCGCTGACCATTACCGGGCCTATCAAAGCGACGCAGCCAGTCGTGACGCTGGTGGGAGCCATGCTTGTCTTTGGTGAACGACTGAACCTGTACCAATGGATCGGGGTGATTCTTTCCATTGCCTCTTTCTACCTCCTTTCCTCATCCGGGAAAAAAGAGGGAATCCGTTTTACGCATAATAAATGGATCTTCTTTACCGTCTTGTCTATCCTTACCGGAGCGGCGAGCGGCTTGTATGACAAACATCTGATGGGAAGTCTGGATGTGATGACGGTGCAGGTCTGGTTCAATGTCTACCAGTGCCTTATGATGTTGCCGATCCTCTTGTTTCTTTGGTATCCGCGCCGGAAAAGCACGACACCTTTTGTCTGGCACTGGAACATTATCTTTATATCCGTGTTCTTCCATGAAAAGAACTTGAAAAGCAAGGCAATCGACCTGTTTTTAGTATTATTAGGAATGATATTCCTGTATCTCGGTACGCGCTAAGGCATATTCTATTACTTTTGTAGATGAAAATTGTAGATTAAGATATGAAACGATTATTTCTTTCTATACTGCTTTGTGTATTTGTGTGGGGGATGAAGGCACAGGAGATGGATGCGGTCTTTGTCGCCATGCCTGACCAATATGTACCCCAGCTGGAAAATGCCTGGCGTAAGGATTTGATAGATTTGTATAATTCAGGAAAGGAAGCGAAGCTGAAAAACACCATGAACGGCTTTTCCACCTTGTTGCAGGTGACGGAGCGCAGCACGGTAGAGATGAAGCTCTTGCCGCTGGTCAACGATACCTATGTCGTTTGTATGATCACGACCGTATACGGTCCTGTTCCCGACAGCCAGGTCGAGTTTTTCACGACAGACTGGAAGCTGTTGGACTCTGCTGATTTGTATACTCCGGTTCCAGTAGAATGGTTTATTAAAGACGATGCCGACAAGAACCGCACCGCCTTTATCGAAGCAACTGCTCGTCTGGATATGGACTTACGGAAATATTCGCTTAGCCCCGACGACCAGACGTTGACGGTCGAATACACGACCCCCAAATATTTGACGAAAACCGAACGCAAGCAGGTGGAACCTTTCCTGAAGAACATTCCAAAGGTCTATATCTGGGAAAAGTTCCACTTTAAATAAAAGGGGGGGATATAAATCTACCAGTCGTATCCCGGAGCAATGGTCGAACTTTTGATTACGATCTTCGCTTCGGAGTCGAGTATGATATGTATCTCATTGTTGTCTTGTTTCAGTTCAAAATCGTAGAACAGGCCGTCCGGCCGTTCGATTGCCGTGATATCTATTGGTTGTAGGCGGAGCTTTGCAACGCATCCATAACGGCGACAGGAACGTCGCGGGCGCTGATTTCCCAATGTGTGGAGACCCATTGCTCCTTCGTGTCGAACCATACTTCTTTGTGCAGATTCTTTTCTTGTATATCCACTTCCGTCCCGTTAGTCTCTTTTTCGGATTTCAGGATCGTTGCGGCCGGATACTTCTGTTTCAAGAAGTTCCGGATAGGAGTTGCGACGTTTTCGGCAGGTGTTTTTTGTTTTTGCCGGTTGTTGCTGCATGCGGCGAACAGTGTGAGGCTGCATAAGTACAATAGCAAGACGGATAATTTAGTTTTCATGACTTGTTGTTTTTTATTGTTACTATTCGTGGCGAGTTCCCGATCGAACTCTGTCTCGAAAGAAACAATTCTTTTGTCTTCATGGTTGTCCGCCACGATAATAATATGCCTTTTTTATTTTTTTCGTTTTTCTCATGTTATGTTTTCGTTTCTTTGTCGTCATAATAGTAGAAATGGAACTCGAAACGTTTAAAATAACCGTGCTGCCGCTTCGGGAGAAGTTGATCAATATTTCCTGGCGGATGATAGAGGACAGGTCGGATGCAGAAGACATCGTGCAGGAGACTTTTCTGAAATTGTGGCAGATTCGCGAGAAGCTGGATGGTTATAACAGTGTCGAGGCGCTGGCTGTACAAGTGGCCAAGAACCTGGCGCTGGACAAACTGAAACAGCATCGGCCGGAAGGGACGGATATAGCCTTGCTTTCTCTTGATTCGGGAACAAGGAACCCGGCGGAAGAATTGGAGCAGCACGATACGGTTGCCCGTATCCGTTGGCTGATAAGTAAGCTGCCTTCGCTACAGCAAACCATTATCCGGATGAAAGATGTCGAAGGATATGAATTGGCGGAGATAGCGGAGATCACAGGCACTCAGGTCGAAGCGGTTCGGGTGAATCTTTCGAGAGCCCGGAAAAAGATACGGGAACAGTTAATGAAGGAGTTATGATTTATAATTTGTGATTTATGGGAAAGAGGAATCTACATATGATAGAGGAGTTGCTGGAACGGTACTTCGATGGTGAGACTTCTGCCGCGGAAGAAAAGCAGATCCGTGCCTTTTTCGCTTCGGGAGAGGTGCCGGAGCATCTGGCTGCCTATGCTCCTCTGTTCGCTTATTTCGACGAAGAAATAGAACGTGATGCGGAAGCGCAAGTTGGCGAACCGGATTTGGACCCCGAACCGGTATCCGTTCCGTTCCGCTCTGCGAACCGGAAGCGTGCAGCCCTTTACCTCTTTTCCGGCGTGGCAGCTTGTGTACTGGCTCTGTTGGGAGTTACCCGCCTGCTGTATCCCGCTGATCCCTGTTTCTGTTCCGACAGCTATGTCGTGATAAACGGCCGTTGCTATACCGATATCCATAAAGTTCGTTCATTGGCGATCGAAGCGTTGCTGGAAGTGGCCACTCCTGCCGATGATTACTTCCCGGAGATGGATAAGGATGAGGCAGACCGCCGAATAATAGATAACCAGTTAAAAGAATTAGGTAGTCTTTTTAGTGAAGACGAATAAAAGAATATCAAGATGAAACAGTTGAGGTATAGGCTATTAATAATGTTGGCAGCTTTGGTGCTGTTGCCGACCGGTGTGGGAGCTGCCGAAGCGCAGAAAGACCTGAAGATACAGGATGTCTTTACCCGTTACGGTAAAAAGAGGAATGTCACGATGGTGGAGCTTTCCAATGAAATGCTGGAAACATACGGTATGACGCGCTACAAGAGCATCACGATCAAGGACGATCCGGAAGCTCTTCGCTTTACCCGCCAATGTCTGGAAGCCGATCAGCGGGGAGCACGCAAGATCAAGGAGGTGACCGACGACGGGGGAGTGGTCTCCGCTTATTACCAGCTTCCGGGCAAAGACCCGGACGTGAATCGTTTTGTCCTGTTCAAAGTCAACTCCAAAGGGACGATCACATTGGTCTATATCGAAGGAGAATTGGACAGCGACGACCTGATCACCCTTTTATTTACCAAAAAAGATTTATAAACAGATAAACAAGAAAAGATATGAAAAGATTTTTACTGATCATAGCCGCATGCTTTCCTGCCATCGGATTGCTGGCTGCAGATGTTGAACCGATGCCGGCCGATACGGTCATCCGGTTGGAAAACAAACGTATCGTAGTGAAGGACAACGGCGAACGGATGAAAGTGAAAGTGTATGAACTGACCGAAGAAGGCGATTCGATAGACCGTGAAATGATCTTCGAGGGGCATTACCGGGACGGACAGAGTTACGAACGGCGCAAACATATCAAGTCGATCAATATCCCGATCCCTTCTTGGGACAAAGATTTTGATCCGCACTGGGCAGGCTTCGGCATGGGCTTCGCCAACTTCTCCGGTAGTGACGGGATCAACGACGTAGACGGTGTTTCGCTTCGTAGCGGTAATTCGTTGGAATATAATTTGAATTTTATGGAGTTCAGTTTCCCCTTCTCCCGTTATAGATGGGCGGTCGTGACCGGGGCCGGTATGCGCTGGAGCCGTTATCGGCTGGATATGAATGCTCATTTTCAGGAAGTGGACGGTGTGACGCAGTTGGTTCCTGCTCCCGAAGGCATCGTTTATAATGCCAGTAAGTTGAATATCACCAGCTTGACGATTCCGGTCCTGCTTGAATGGCAGTCGCCTAAACATCGTCGCAAGGCTCCGCGTTTCTTTATCTCAGGTGGGGTGGTAGGTGTGGTCAAAACTATTTCTTCTTCCAAAATCGTCTATCATGATGCGGATGGCGAAAAACGTAAGAAAAAGATGGACTGTGGCATGAACCTTCGTCCTGTAACAATGGATTTTCTTTTTCAGGCAGGTGTCGGTTGCATCGGTTTATATGCCAAATATTCTCCTTTCGGCCTGTTTGAGAAGGACAAAGGCCCGAAGGTGCATCCAGTTTCTTTGGGATTGCAGTTGCATATTTAATCTTGTTGGGCATCATTCTTTAGGGTAAGGATTAATCATATTGGATGGTTTGAACCGTAACATGGCATAAACTATTTCGAAAGTCATAGTAAACTAATCCAAGACATACATCATATTATTCATATGTAGTACTACCTATCACGAATACGTAGTACTACATATCGTCTATAGGTAGTACTACATATAGACAATAGATAGTGACTACCAACAGATACTTTGCTATATGTAATTAGTTAGTTCTTGGGGTGTTTTGACTTAGTTGATGGCATGAAACGGCTTAATTTACCAGTTGTCAGAGGTTCGGTTTCAGATGGTGTCGGTAAGGTGTCGGTATCTTTTGCATTTTTCCATATAAAATTCATTTACGGCTCATAGTATTGCCAATATTGAATGTGGTATAGTATGAAAAGAAAGACTTGGGTGTTCGGGATTCAACAATTTGGCCTTCCAGCTTGTTCTATCTCCGTTATTAACAAATAAAACACAGATGATTATGGCTGGAATAATGAACACTTTGTGGGACGAAAGTTCCGAACTGGAGGATGAAATGCTGACGCCGCATCCGATCTTGTCCGATGATTACACGGCTCATGACATGACAAAATTGGACGAAACGATTGAAAAGGCGGAAGAAAACGAGAAGATTATTGAAGAATCGTTGAAAACGTCTCAGGATAAGTAATTTGTTCCCGGCTGTTTCGTAAGTTTGCGGACAGCCGGTTTTTTCGCTTTATGTAGCACTCTTTAATAGTTGGTGATAGGAAATTATTATCATACCTTATATACATATTGAAAATAAATCCCTATTTTTGTGCTCTAAAACATTAAAATAAACCCAACAAAGATGGCTGCAACAAAACGTATTAAACGTGCATTGGTATCGGTATACCATAAAGATGGATTAGATGAAATTTTGAAGAAGCTCCACCGCGAAGGTGTTAGTTTTGTGTCGACGGGTGGTACTCAGAAGTTTATAGAAGAGCTGGGACTCCCGTGTGATGCAGTAGAGGACCTGACCGGCTATCCTTCTATCCTGGGCGGACGTGTGAAGACGCTTCACCCGAAAGTGTTCGGTGGTATTTTGAACCGTCGTGATAATGAAGGTGACCAGGCCCAGATTGCCCAATATGAAATTCCTGAAATAGACTTGGTGATTGTCGACCTGTATCCGTTCGAGGAAACAGTTGCTTCCGGTGCGGAAGAACAGGCAATTATCGAAAAGATAGATATAGGCGGTATTTCTCTTATCCGTGCCGCTGCAAAGAACTTTAAAGATGTAGTGATTGTAGCATCTAAAGCCCAGTATCAGCCGTTGATGCAATTGCTGAACGAAAAAGGGGCTGAAACTTCTATCGAAGACCGCAAATGGTTTGCCAAAGAAGCGTTTGCCGTTTCTTCAGGCTATGATTCTGCAATCTTCAATTATTTTGACGACCGCCAAGGCTCGCATTTCCGTGCTGCCGTGGATGATCCGATGCATCTGCGCTACGGTGAAAACCCGCACCAGGCTGCCAAGTTCTATGGCAAATTCGATAATATGTTTGACCAGTTGCATGGTAAGGAAATCTCTTACAACAACCTGCTCGACATTGACTCTGCTGTAAACCTGATTGACGAATTCGACGAACTGACGTTCGCCATCCTAAAACATAACAATGCCTGTGGTATCGCATCTCGCGGTAACGTGGTGGATGCCTGGAAAGATGCTTTGGCTGGTGACCCAGTGTCTGCCTTCGGCGGAATCTTGATTACGAACACGACTGTAAACAAGGAAGTGGCGGAAGAAATCAATAAGATTTTCTTCGAGGTGATCATCGCTCCGGCTTATGATGCCGATGCCCTTGAAGTCTTGAAACAAAAGAAAAATCGTATCATATTGGTCCGTAAGGAATGCAAGACTTGTCCGATGCAGTTCCGTTCATTGTTGAACGGCGTGTTGATGCAGGAAAAAGACCTTAGTATTCAAGGAGAAGCCGATCTGGAACCGATGACGGAAAAGAAACCGACGGCTCCAGAAGTGGAAGACTTGTTGTTCGCCAACAAGATCGTGAAGAACAGCAAGTCTAACGCGATCACACTGGTGAAGAACAAACAGCTTTGTGCAAGCGGTATCGGACAAACTTCACGTGTGGACTCTCTGAAGCAAGCTATTGAGAAGGCCGTTTCATTCAATTTCGACCTGAATGGCGCTGTTATGGCTTCGGATGCGTTTTTCCCGTTTGCCGACTGTGTGGAAATTGCCGACAAAGCCGGTATCACCGCCGTTATCCAGCCGGGAGGTTCTATTAACGACAAGCTGTCCGTTGATTATTGCAACGAACATGGTTTGGCTATGGTCAAGACGGGTATTCGTCATTTTAAACACTAATTGGAATATTTATGATTTATGATTTATAGTTGATTGGGTTTTCAGTCTGTTTGTGAGTCATAAGTTTATAGGTTATAAATCATAAATGATAAATCAGAAATCAAAAAATGGGATTATTTTCTTTCACACAAGAATTGGCAATGGACTTGGGGACTGCCAATACCATTATTACCTGCAACGATAAGATGGTAGTGGATGAGCCTTCCGTAATCGCTCTGGATGCTCGTTCGGAAAAGGTGCTGGCGGTAGGGCGCCAGGCACGTGAGATGTACGAAAAGACCAATCCGAATATTCGTACGATCCGTCCGCTCCGCGAAGGTGTCATTGCCGACTTCTACGCTGCCGAGCAGATGATGCGTGGATTGATCAAAATGGCCAGCGGACGCAAACGCTGGTTTGCTCCTTCGCTCCGTATGGTGATCGGTATTCCGTCGGGTAGTACGGAAGTGGAAATCCGTGCCGTCCGCGACTCTGCCGAACATGCCGGTGGCCGTGAGGTATATATGGTTTTCGAACCGATGGCAGCCGCTATCGGGGTCGGCATGGATGTGCTTGCTCCGGAAGGAAACATGATTGTAGACATAGGTGGCGGTACGACCGAGATCGCGGTGATTTCGTTGGGGGGGATCGTTTCCAACAAGTCTATCAAGATGGCGGGCGACGACTTGACGAACGATATTGTGGAATATATGCGCCGCCAGCATAATATACGCGTCAGCGAACGTATGGCGGAGCGTATCAAGATCAATGTCGGCTCCGCTTTAAGTATCCTCGAGGACGCTCCTGAAGATTTTGAAGTCTGCGGTCCGAACCAGATGACGGCTCTGCCGATGAAAGTGCCTGTTTCCTACCAGGAAATCGCACATTGTTTGGACAAGTCGATTTCAAAGATTGAAGCTGCCGTTCTGAGCGCGTTGGAACAGACGCCTCCTGAATTGTATGCCGATATCGTAAAAAACGGCATCTATCTGGCCGGTGGCGGCGCTTTGCTGCGTGGTATCGACAAACGTTTGCGCGACAAGATGGGGATCGAATTTCACGTGGCAGACGATCCTTTGCATGCAGTAGCAAGAGGTACGGGGATTGCGTTGAAGAATATCGACAAGTTTAATTTCCTTATCCGGTAAATATAAGTTGAAAGTTGAGAGTTGAAAGTTGAAAGTAAACAAGTGGTGTACTTGCTGAATATTCAACTTTCAACTTTCAACTTTCAATTTTCAACTGATTATGCGTAAACTCCTGGATTTTTTAGTCAGAAAGAGGCATTGGTTCCTATTCATTTTGCTAGAGATCATATCGTTGACGTTGGTTTATCGCAATAATGCATATCAACGGAACATTATGTTCAGTTCGGCAAATGTGATAACCGGACATATTACTTCTGTTTCCGGCTTTGTTACTTCCTACCTGAACCTGCGTGATATAAATCGGGAGCTTCTGGAGCGTAACGGACAACTTGAAATGGAGTTGCTAGAGTTGCAGGACCAGTTGGAGATGATGCGGGCCGACACTGCTCTGTTTGTCGGTTTTGCACCTGACTCGACCGGACAGTTTCCGTATAGTTTTGTGATGGCGGATGTCGTGAACAACAGTGTTACGTATTTATCCAATTATATTACGGTGAATAAAGGCCGTAAGGATGGAGTGGAGCCGGACATGGGAGTTGTGTCTGAACGGGGTGTCGTGGGAATTGTGTCGACGGTTTCCGACCATTTTTCCGTTGTAATCCCTCTGTTGAATCCGAAGTTCAAACTGAGCTGCAAGGTGTTGGGGAGTAGTTATTTCGGAACGTTGAGCTGGAACGGGCGTAATGCACGTTTTGCCAATCTGGACGAGTTGCCGCGCCACGTGGAGTTTGAGAAAGGAGATACGATCGTGACGAGCGGTTATTCCGCCATTTTCCCGTCTGGGATTATTGTGGGTAAAGTCGTGAATTTCGAGAAACAGCATGATGATAACTTTTATTCGCTTGAAGTGGAATTGGCTACTGATTTCCAGGCCTTGAATAATGTGCGTATCATAAAGAACTATCGTCAGGCAGAGCAAAAAAATACAGAACGGGAGGCGAAAAAGAATGATTAACAATATACTGCGGGGCTTCATTTATTTTGTGGTGCTGGTGTTG
>ERZ1504180.469-NODE-469-length-11666-cov-2.822496_pt1 | contig 11666 bp, 9 predicted proteins | sample MGYA00574903_ERZ1504180 | MGnify/ENA primary metagenome ERZ1504180 (study PRJEB39906, sample SAMEA3182061) | gut metagenome | biome: human; feature: gut; material: Stool; isolation source: human stools | place: Canada | collected 2013-01-14 ...
TATAAATGGATATTTCTGTTTGGTGGCTTGCTTTTTTATTAATTAGAAGCTGTTTTAATTTTTTCAAGCTGCTCTCCGGCTGTTTTTTGCCTGTTTGGAGGGGGTGAAATGGCTGATTATGGATGATCATTGGCAACATTGAATTATAAAACCACGTTTTGCTTATGAGAGATAAGGCAAGATAGTTTTTTTTATTGTATATTTGCCAAGTACACAGCGTACATAGGATTTTTATTATGTATGGTCAAGCGTGGGGGTAAGGTTGTTTTTCGTACATCTCCCTTCATTATATTATTATTATGGACAAAATACAAACCCTCTTATCTCAAATATCTTTATTGTCAAAAAAGAATAATGAGATTTTGGAAATAATGGGTACTCGTTTTAATATATTTCATATTTTAGGAGTGAGCCATTATGAAAATACTCATTCTACTATTCTGGCAGAACTCTTGAATCCTGAAGGAACACACGGATTACATAACTCATTCTTAAAGCTGTTTTTGGATATAAATCAGATAGAAGGTTTTGACTCCCGGAATGCGTTGGTAAGGACAGAAGTCGCAGTTTCTGAATATGGAAGAATTGACATTCTTATAGAAAGTTCAAATTGGGCAGTTATTATCGAAAATAAGTTTTATGCCAAGGATCAGCCGGAACAGTTAAAACGTTATAATGAATATGCAATAGGGAAATATGGCGTAGGAAATTATATGATTCTATATTTAACACCGGACGGCAGATATGCCTCTGATGATAGTGGGAGAGGAGTTGATTATAGATGTATTTCTTATAAAAAAACTATTATAGAGTGGCTGGGACAATGTGTCGGGATTGCAGTTCACCGACCGTTGGTCCGTGAAACAATAAATCAATATATAAATTATTTAAAACAATTAACAGGACAAGATATGAGCACGATAGTTCAATCTGAAATTATTAATTTGCTTTCGAAAGCTGAAAATATAGAGTCTGTTTTGCAAATACCGACCTATATAGAAGCCGTGAAAGATGCCATTATGACAAAAATGATTCAATCTGTGGCCTTGGAATGTGGCGTGAAAGGTGGATTACGGACAGACCTAAAGGAGCGTGAGTTTTATTTTTATAAGGAATCATGGAAAGAAGGAACTTCTATTTATTTTGGATTGGATAAAGGTAAAGTTTATTATGCAATTAAAACAAAAGAGTCTCTGGATGGGAAGGCTAAGCCGGAAATATATCTGGAACATTTATTTGAAGAAGGAATAGATGCGTTTGATCCTTATGGCTATGGATATATTTGTGAATATGACTGGTTGACAAATAATCATATATGGGTGGAGATGGCTGATGGTTCATTTGCCAAGAAGTATATTATTCCTTCTGTAAAGAAGATACTTGAATTTGTCGAATGTGATGAAATGTTGAAATCAAAATTAGAAGAAAGAAATGAAAACGTTTAATTGTTGGTTGATTGCGAATGTGTTGCCTTACGTCGTAGCTATAAGTTGTTATTTTGCTATAGGAGGCTTAGGGCTAAGAATGAATTGTTTTTCTTTTTGGGATTATTTTGTAGTATTTGGTTGTGGGGGTATTTTTTCCATCATAGTTATGATTTATACATATTGTAATATCGAGGAAGTTCTTTCTTGCCGTTTTATATGGGGGAACAGCAATGTGAGTATATTCTCATTTTCTTTAATTTATACTCTTAGAAAAGGAATATTAGCGTTCCTTTTACCTGGGGCAATTTATTTTTCCATCTTTCTTTTTTTAATGGAGGATAATAAGAATAATGAAACAGAACAAGTTACTGAACAAGTAAAGGCAAATGCGAAACCATCTGCTTCAGAAAAGAAAGATGCCAAAGATAAAGAGGTTGTAATGGTTTGCGAATATATTGAAAAAGGAGATTATTATATTTACTATCCTGAACAGTGTATGGCCCAGAATGACAATAATTTGGTATTCCTTTCAGAGAATGGAATAAAGATCGAAGCATTTTTCCAATGAAAGTGAATCATTGGATATTCATTATCAGAATAAAATATAATGAAGAACATGGGTGGAACACGACTTACAAACATCGTTCAAAGACGGGTTATTTTTTATCCGGAAAGAATTCGGACGGGATTATTTATTATCAGAAAACTGTAAAAAAAGATTTCGGTAGTTATTATACAATCCGAATTGAGTATCCAGAATCAGAAAAAGATTTTGGGGATCAATATATTAAATATTATATAAAGCGTTTCCCTGAGCAAATATAAAAAAACGTTACCGGACGAGGGGAACGGCTGACTGTCGTGCAAATCTGTATCTTTCGCTATGCTGAATGTGATACAGTCCGAAAAACAGTCGGTGAACCAGTATTTCCGACAGATGATACTTTAGTGCCGGGAATTTTTGTAACAAAAAAACGGCTCAGTAGATGTTTTTGGTGAATGAAGGGTGGCACATCGCCACTCTTTTTTGATATATCAAAATGTCACTACCACCCTGTGTAAATCGGATTAGTACCCCATGTTCTATGAATTAATATAGCGGGTAATATTTTTAACATAATAAAAAGAAGCGTTTTGCCTGTTTGGAGGAAGCAAAATGGCAGATTCCGGGAGTGGCGATTCTTGGAAACTGTTTGAAAAAAGTCCAAACCGCTTTCCAAGTCCGCGAATGATTTGTACATTTGTGACATTATTTAAAAAACAATGACGGAAGATATTCAAAAAGCCTGCGAAATTATGCAGGCGGGAGGCATAATACTCTATCCTACAGATACGATCTGGGGAATTGGTTGCGATGCGACCAACGAGAAAGCCGTACAAAAAGTGTACGAGTTGAAGAAGAGAACGGACAATAAGGCTATGCTGGTATTGACCGACAGTTCGGCAAAACTGAGCATGTACGTGTCGGATATGCCCGATATAGCTTGGGACCTGATCGAAGTGGCCGATAAACCGCTTACGATTATCTATCCTCATGCAAAGAATCTGGCGAGCAATCTCTTAGGTGAAGACGGAAGTGTCGGCATCCGGGTGACGAACGAAGAGTTTTCCCGTAAACTGTGCGAACGTTTCCGCAGGCCGTTGGTTTCCACCTCTGCGAACGTGAGCGGCGAGCCTTCTCCGGGTAATTTCAGCGAGGTGTCGGACAGTATTAAGAACGGGGTCGATTATATTGTGAAATATCGCCAGGATGATATGAGCAAGGCCAAGCCTTCCAATATCATCAAATTAGGAGACGGTGGCGTTATCCAGGTAATCAGATAAAAATGAAGAAGAGCAAGCAGGCTGGAAAATACATATTATCGGATTTTATATCGGCTTCGGTAGCGTGGTTGCTATTCAATATCCTTCGCTATGAGGTGTTCGCCATCGATGAGGGAGCAGATAGTCTGCTTGATTATTTGCAATATCCGGGTGTGCTTGGCGGCCAGGTAGTCATTCCTCTTTTCTGGCTGGTGCTTTATTATTTTTCGGGATATTATAACAAGCCGTTCGGGAAGTCCCGCCTCACCGAACTTTTCTCGACATTCATTACCGTGCTGATCGGGACGGTTTTCGTCTTTTTTGCATTGCTGCTCGACGATATTCCCCGTTCGATCGATATCTATTATAAACTGTTCTTCGGAATGTTCGGATTGCAGTTTTTCATAACCTATATCCCGCGTCTGCTGATTACGCAAAGCGGGATGAGGAAGATAAAGAACCGGGAGTGGGCGATGAAGGTGCTGATTATCGGTGCGGGAGGGAAGGCTGTCCGCATCGCCCACGATTTGTATCGCCTGGGCTATGATATTTGCGGCTTTGTCTCGGAAGACGAGAGGACGCCGGTCAAGGCCGACCGGAATCAGGTGCTGGGGACGGTGGAAGATATTCCGGTCTTGATGGAAAAAGAGAATGTGGATGAAATCGTTTTAGCTGTCGAGTCGAAGAATAATAAGGCGCTTTTAGGAATCCTCTATTCGCTCTACCGGTATAAACGTCCGATAAAGGTGTTGGCGGACCGGTTCAATATGCTTTCGAAAATACAGCTTCGGACGATACGGGGAATCCCGTTGGTCGATGTGACGGATAACAACTTTTCACCGGCCGAACAGAACATAAAGCTTTTTCTGGATAAAGTCTGTTCTGTCGTTGCACTGCTGTTGCTCTCTCCCTTATTCGCCTATATCGCATGGCGGGTGAAGAAGGATTCTCCGGGGCCCGTGTTTTTCCGCCAGGAGCGGATCGGTTATCTCGGACAGCCGTTTTGGATGTACAAGTTCCGCACCATGTATGTCAATGCCGAAGAGAACGGCCCGTCGCTTTCGTCGGAAGACGACCTGCGTGTAACGCCGTTCGGACGTATCATGCGGAAATACCGGTTGGACGAATTGCCGCAGTTCTGGAACGTGCTGAAAGGGGATATGTCGCTGGTCGGACCGCGCCCCGAACGGAAATATTTTATCGACGAGATCGTGAAAACGGCTCCCTACTACTATCTGTTGCACAATGTCCGTCCGGGCATTACCTCGTTGGGGATGGTGAAGTACGGCTATGCGGCAAGTGTGGACAAAATGGTGGAGCGTATGGAATATGATATATTATATTACGAAAATATGTCGCTGACACTGGATCTGACAATTCTGATCTATACAGTTAAAACAGTAATTACTGGTAAAGGCGTTTGAGGAATTAAGAATTAAAAAATAGAGGTGTTGATTATGAAGGATAATTTTCAATTTTCAATTTTCAATTTTCAACTTTTCTATCGGTTCCTGTTATGGCGGGACAAGCATATAAAAGAGAAGCATTTCATATTGATCGTCAGTTTTCTGGTCGGTATTTGTACGGCAGCAGCAGCTATTGTCCTGAAGTCGATCATTCATTTTATACAACATCTTCTGACCGGCAATTTTAATCAGGATGGGGCGAATTACCTGTATCTGCTTTATCCGGTGATCGGTATCCTGCTTGCCGGTTTGTTTGTAAAATATATCGTACGGGATGATATCAGCCACGGGGTGACGAAGATACTCTATGCCATTTCCCAGCGGAAGAGCCGCATCAAGCCTCATAATGCTTGGACTTCCATTGTCGCCAGTTCCGTCACCATCGGTTTCGGCGGATCGGTCGGGGCAGAGGCACCTATTGTGTTGACAGGGGCTGCGATCGGATCCAACTTGGGCCGTCTGTTCCGCATGGAGCAAAAGACTTTGATGTTGCTGGTCGGCTGTGGGGCTGCCGGGGCGATTGCCGGTATATTCAAAGCTCCGATTGCTGGGGTGGTGTTTGTGGTGGAAGTGCTGTTGTTGGACCTGACGATGACGTCGGTACTTCCTTTGCTTATCACTTCGGTGACGGCTGCGACTGTTTCCTATATTTTTACGGGTACGGAAGCAATGTTTCCGTTTTCCCAGACCGAAGCGTTTGTGATCGAGCGTATTCCTTATGTGCTGTTACTAGGTGTTTTCTGTGGTTTGGTGTCTCTCTATTTTACCAAAGTCATGAACCGGGTCGAGGGGATGTACCGGAACTTGAATAATTACTGGAAGAAATTCGTCGTTGGGGGGATCATGCTGAGTGTGCTGATCTTCATATTTCCTCCGCTCTATGGTGAAGGTTATGATACGATTTCGTCTTTGTTGAACGGGCAGTTCTCCCATATAATGGATAAGAGTATGTTCTATAGTCTGAACGATACCTATTGGGGATTGCAGATATTCCTTACGCTGATCTTGTTGTTTAAGGTTTTTGCTTCGAGCGCGACGAATGCTGGAGGCGGTTGTGGTGGTATATTTGCTCCCAGTTTGTATTTAGGATGCATTGCCGGATTCGTGTTTGCGCATGCGTCCAACTATTTTCCCTTTACGATGTATCTGTCGGAGAAGAACTTCGCCTTGTTGGGAATGGCGGGTATCATGTCCGGTGTCATGCATGCGCCGCTGACCGGTGTCTTCCTAATTGCCGAGCTGACCGGCGGGTATGCTCTTTTCCTTCCACTGATGATCGTATCTGTGAGCTCCTATATCACGATCAAGATGTTTCTTCCACACAGTATCTATTCGATGCGTCTGGCCCAGAAAGGGGAGTTGCTTACCCATCATAAAGACCGTGCCGTGTTGACGTTGCTGAATACCGACAGTGTGATCGAGCGCGACTTCCTGACTGTCTCTCCCGAAATGTCCTTGGGAGATATGGTGAAGGTGATTGCCAAGAGCGGGCGAAATATGTTCCCCGTTATCGACGAACGGGGTATCCTGTTGGGGCTTGTTCTGTTGGACAATATCCGGAACATTATGTTCCGCCCTGAGTTATATAATCGGTTTCACGTCTCCAAGTTCATGGTTTCGGCACCTGCCAAGATCCAGGTAGGGACGCCGATGGAACAGATCATGCGTATCTTTGACGATACGAAGGCCTGGAACCTGCCGGTTGTAGACGAGGAAGGACGGTATATCGGCTTTATGTCCAAATCGAAAATATTTAATTCATACCGCGAAGTGCTGGTTGAAAACTTTTCAGGAGATTAAAAAATGGAGAAAGAAGATTTACGAATCGTTTATATGGGCACTCCCGATTTTGCGGTGGAGAGCCTGCGTGCCTTGGTTGAAGGCGGATACAATATAGTAGGGGTGATTACGATGCCGGACAAACCGGTCGGCCGTCATGGCAGTGTCTTACAGGCAAGCCCGGTGAAGCAATATGCCCTGTCGAAGGGATTACCGGTACTCCAGCCCGAAAAGTTGAAAGATGAGGCTTTTCTTTCCGAGCTGCGGGCTTTGAAAGCGGACTTGCAGATCGTCGTCGCTTTCCGTATGCTGCCGGAGGTTGTCTGGGATATGCCGCGTCTGGGAACGTTTAACCTCCATGCCTCTTTGCTTCCCCAATACAGGGGGGCAGCTCCTATCAACTGGGCGGTGATCAACGGAGATACGGAAACCGGTGCGACCACCTTTTTCCTGACTCACGAGATCGACACAGGTAAGATCATCCGCCAGAAGCATTTGCCTATAGCCGATACGGATGATGTGGGGATCGTCCATGACGGCTTGATGACGATGGGAGCCGGGCTAGTACTGGAAACCGTCGATTTGTTGTTGGAAGGAAAAACAGATGCCGTTCCTCAGGAAGAATTTTATAAAGATCCTTCCGAACTCCGTCCTGCTCCGAAGATTTTCAAAGAAACTTGCCGTATCGACTGGCTTCAGCCGGTGAAAAGGGTTTATGACTTCATCCGCGGTCTGTCTCCTTATCCGGCTGCCTGGACTGAAATCGTTTCTCCGGAGGGCGTGCGCACCGCGCTGAAAATCTATCAGGCAGAGAAGCGCCCTGCCGCACATGAACTTCCCGTCGGAACCATCCGGACCGACCGTAAAAGCTATATCGATATCGCGGTGGAAGACGGCTATCTGCGCCTGCTGTCGGTTCAGTTGGCAGGTAAGAAACGTTTGCCTGTTACGGACTTCCTGAACGGGTTCAAGCAGATAGGAGAATATAAAGTCGATTGATAAAAGAAGGAAGATGTGTCGAAAGCCCCTTTGTTCCCGCGCTTGACGGCTATGCCCTCAATGTGGGAACAAAGGGTGAATTCGACACATCTCCCTATGTTCGGTGTTACCTGTATCCCGGCTTATTTCTGTTTCCGGCTGAATTTGTCCAATACCTTTTCCTGGAATAACTGCATCAACTCGTAGAAGCTGGGGATAAACATCGTTGCAAAAATGGTGTTTACCGCCATACCGAAAACGACTGCCGCTCCTAAGGATAGACGGCTGCCGGCTCCGGCTCCTGTTGCAAACAGCAGAGGCATGACCCCTAAGACGAATGCGAATGAAGTCATCAGGATCGGGCGCAGACGGACATGGCCGGCTTCGAGCGCGGATTCGCGTATCGGATTGCCGGCTTTATGGTAGTCACGGGCAAATTCGACAATCAGGATGCCGTTCTTCGCAGAGAGGGCGATAAGCAGGATGATACCGATTTGCGTATAAATGCTGACCGGGACACCCATGACGAAACATCCCAAAATGGCTCCTAACAAGGCGATCGGAAGTCCCATGATGGCGGCGATCGGGCTTGTCCAGCTTTCATACTGGGCGGAGAGAACCAGGAAGGCAACCAAAAGGGCCATTGCAAAGACGAGCATGGTGGTCGAGCCGGCTTTCGTTTCCTGGTAAGCGACGGATGTCCATTCATATCCGAAATTATTGCCTAACTGCTCCTGGACGAGCTCTTCCATAGCCTGGATCGCTTCACCGGAACTATATTTCGGATTGGTTATGCAGGTAATGGATGCCGACTTATACATATTATACAGGTTGATCTGATCCAGTCCCAACTGCTCCTTCACCTCCGTAAAGGCGGAGAAAGGAACCATTTTGCCGGAATTGTTTTCGAGGCTCAGGTGCAACACGTCGTCTATAACCTTTTGAGCCTGGTCGTTGGCTTCGATCTTGACCTGGTAGATACGCCCGAATTCGACGAAGTCGTTTACATAGGCGGCTCCCATATAGTAGCTTAGAGTCGCGAAAACCTGGTTGAGCTGCAGGCCGAGCAATTGCACCTTGTCGCGGTCGATAGCCAGGTTATACTGGGGGACGTTGGCTTGGTACATGCTCGAAAGGCTGAGCAATTGCGGCTTGCTCCGGTACGTGGCTTGCAGTGTTTCGATAGCATGCTGCATCTCCGTCGGGCCCAGATTATTACGGTCTTCCAATTGGAGTTGCAGGCCTCCCGAAGCTCCCAATCCGGGGATTGCAGGGGGGACCATTGCGAATATCTGTGCTTCCTGGATGCCGTAGGCTTCGCGGTTGAAACGGTTTACGACAGCCGAGGCGGTATGTTCTTTGCCTTTTCGTTCGTTCCAGTTTTTCAGGATCACGAAATAGGTCCCTGCGTTCGAGAGTTCGCCGCCACCCATGATAGAGAAACCGTTTACTCCGATATAGGTCTTGATTTCAGGATAGCTGTCGAGGATCTTGTCGATCTGCTTTCCGACTGCTTCCGTACGGTTCAGGCTGGCTGCCGGCGGGAGCTGGGTGGATATCAGGAAATAACCGTCATCCTCTTCCGGGATGAAAGTGGTCGGCCAGCGCATAAACATGACGATGGCAATGGCCGTTATGATCCCGAATATCACCATCGTGACAAACGGGTTCTTCAGCATGCGGCCGACGATGTCGTCATATATTTTCTGGGTTTTGCCGAACACCTTGTTGAAGGCTTTGAATACAAAGAATTTCGGTTCTTTGTTCGCTTGCAGGAACAGGGCGCACAGGGCCGGCGTAAGCGTCAGCGAGTTGAACCCGCTTAAGACGGTGGCGGCAGCGATTGTCAGGGCAAATTGTTTGTATAATTGGCCGGAGATACCGCTGATGAAGGTCGTCGGGATAAAGACCGCCAGCAATACCAGCACGACGCCTACGATCGGGCCGACAATTTCACCCATAGCTTCGGTCACGGCTTCACGGGCGGTATATTTCCCCGTATCCATCAGCCGCGACGAGTTTTCCACCACCACGATCGCATCATCCACCACGATCGCGATGGCCAGGATCAACCCGAACAAGGTCAACGTATTGATCGAGAATCCTAAGGCCGACATGACCGCCAGTGTTCCGATCAGGGAGACGGGGATGGTGATGCAGGGGATGATAACGGCACGGAAATTCTGGAGGAACAGGAAGATAACCAGTATGACGAGGGCTGTCGTCTCCAGGAAAGTGACGAGCACTTCGTCGATGGAGGCATTGATTACCTGTGTCGTGTCCAGTGTCACATCATAGACGACGCCTTCCGGGAGGTTGTCTGCCAACTGTTCCATTTTGGCCCGTACCCCTTTGGCCACTTCCAGCGAATTGGAACCGGGGAGTTGGTAAATGGCTATGGCGGCACTCGGCTGTCCTTTCAGTTTGGAGGTGACATTGTAGGAAGAACTGCCTAATTCGATACGGGCGACATCTTTCAAGCGGAGTATCTTGCCGCCCTCTTCCGTACGGAGGATGATGTTCCCGAATTCTTCCGGAGTCGTCAAACGGCCTTTTACCGTCAGTGTGTATTGGAACGGATTGTCGGCTTTGGCTATCGGTTGCCCGACGTAACCGGCCGAAACCTGTGTGTTCTGTGTCGAGATCGCCTGGAAGATCATATCCGGCGTGAGGTTGCGGATGCGCATGGCGTTCGGATCGAGCCATATACGCATGCTGTAGCTTCCGGCTCCCATGACACTGACGGAGCCGACACCCGGCAGACGCGTCAGTTCGTCCGTCATGTTGAGGCTGGCGTAGTTGCTCAGGTACAGCCCGCTGTAAGTGGAGTCACGGGAGCTTAGCGTCAGCATCATAACGATGTTGGACGATTGCTTCTTGGTGGTGATGCCTTGTACGATCACGGCTTCCGGCAGACTGCTTTGTGCAATGCTGACACGGTTCTGCACCATGACGGTCGCCATGTCGATATCCGTACCGACAGCGAACGTGATGGTTAGTGAATAGGCTCCGGAACTGGATGAATTGGAACTCATATAAAGCATTCCATCTACACCGTTTACCTGTTGTTCGATGGGCAATCCTACGGTCTGCGCTACTGTTTCCGCATCCGCACCTGGGTAGAAAGCCGATACCTGTACGGTCGGCGGCGTGATTTCCGGATATTGCGCGATGGGAAGTATGTGTAGCGTGACCAATCCGGCTACCACCAGGATCAGGGCGAGGACGGTAGCGAATATCGGTCTGTTTATGAAGAATTTTACCATAGCTTTTTATTTTATAGGCTTAATACTCATACCGTCTCTGACTTTCAGCAGGGCGGTTGTCACATACCGTTCGTCGGGGCGGATACCGCTGATGACCTGCCGGAGCGTATCGTCCACCAACTGTCCGGGTTCGATATGGCGGTATCGTACGATATTCGAGTCGTTCACTATATACAGGAATTTTCCCAACTGGTCGGTCCCGATAGAGGCGTCGCGCACGAGGACAGCGTCTTTCTGTTCGCTGTAGGGCAAGGTGATTGTAACATACAGCCCGCTTTTCAATTCGCCGTCTTTATTTTCGAGATTGGCGCGGACGTTCAGCGTACCGGTCGACAGGTCGACGTTGGGAGAGAGGTAGTCGAGTGTCCCGGTATAACTTTGCCGTCCGTCCTGTCCGAGGCGTATGGAAACATGGGTAGGCATCTTGACGTTCGGATCGTTCTGGGCGGCAATCATTTTCATCCGCATGAACTGGTTGTCTTCGATATTGAAGTTGGCGTACATGATGTCGTCTTTGTATAATGTAGCCAATGTGACGGGTTGGACAGCGCCGTTGATATAGTTGCCCACATCATAGCTTGCACGGGTGACACGCCCGTCGTAGGGAGCCCGGATGTAGCAATAGCCCAGGTTGGTCCGGGCTGTTTTCAAAGCAGCTTCGGCATTATGCACGGATGCCTCCATTTCCGCTGCGGTCGATTCGGCCTGCAAGACCTGTATTTGGCTGACAGCCCCGCTTTTGGCTGCTTCTTTCATGCGTTCGTAGTTGCTGCGGGCATATTCGACCTGGGCCTTTGCCGTGTTTAGCGCGGCTTCCGCCTGGGTGACATTATTTTGGTACACTTCCGGTTCGATCACGAATATCAGGTCGCCTTTCTTTACTTTTGCGCCCGGCACGAGTTGCGAGGATTGCAGATATCCGTTCACGCGCGCTACCAGGTTGACCA
>ERZ1504180.478-NODE-478-length-11478-cov-2.767662_pt1 | contig 11478 bp, 7 predicted proteins | sample MGYA00574903_ERZ1504180 | MGnify/ENA primary metagenome ERZ1504180 (study PRJEB39906, sample SAMEA3182061) | gut metagenome | biome: human; feature: gut; material: Stool; isolation source: human stools | place: Canada | collected 2013-01-14 ...
CACTGCAACAGAGGAGGACCCGTTCATTTCCGCCCGGCTGAATGAAGATGGCTGGCTGGCTGTGACAGCGGGGCTTGAAAACTACAAGGGCGGTGTCACCGTTTACAACAGCCAGATGGACGAGGTATTTCTCTTCCGGGCGTCGGACCGGTTTGTCATCGACGCTTACGTAACGGATGACAACTCCACCCTGGCGGCAGTGACGCTGGGCCAGGAGAACAGCGTGTTCGTCAGCAACATCGTGCTGTATGAGCTCGATCAGGAGGACCCGGCGGCCGATTACGATGTGACCGACGGTCTGGTGGCTGCCGTCGGAGAGCAGGACGGCCAGCTGGTGACGGTGTCCGACACCTGCCTGACCTACGCGTCCCCGGCCGGGGAGGTGCGCGCTACCTACTCCTATGCCGGCAGCTATCTGCGGGAATACGACTTGCACGGGGACGGCTTCACCGCCCTGCTGCTGAACCGGTACAAGTCCGGCGGTGTGGGCCGGTTGGTGACGGTGGACACGGACGGGCAGGAGATCGCCGCCCTGGACGTGAACGAGGAGATCCTCAGCATCTCCGCTGCCGGACGGTATCTGGCGGTGCTGTATATGGACAGCGTGGTGATCTACACAGAGGAGCTGGAGATCTATGCTCAGCTGGAGGGCACGGACTACGCCCGGTCGGTTCTGATGCGCCAGGATGGCTCCGCCCTGCTGCTGGCGGCAGAGAGCGCCCACCTGTTCCTGCCTTGAGTGGGAAACATTGATCTTGGAATTCACAAAACGTTTACGAGCAAAAAGGTAGGCAAGCATGACAACACCTGTTATAATAGACGTGATTATGGCTGTGGTTTTGATCGCTGCGGTCATCTACGGTGCCCACAGGGGCCTTTTCCGGGCCCTGGCGGGATTGGCGGTGGTGATCGTGGCCCTGGTGGGGGCGGCCATCATCGCAAATACCCTGGCCGCCCCGGCGGCCCGTCTGGTGACGCCCCTGATCCGGGAGCAAATCGAGACGAAGGTGGACGAGGCTATGGCCCGGCAGTCCCAGGAGGTCCAGATGCCGGAGGAGGACGTGGACGAGGGCTTCGCCATCGAGGACCTGCTGGCCCTGATGGGACTGGACGAGGACGTGCGGAACTCCCTGGCCAGCCAGACGCAGGAGAAGATCCAGGACACCGGCGTCTCCTTGGTCATGGCCGTGGTGGAGAGTCTGGCCCAGTCCATTCTCTATGCGGCGCTGTTCCTGGTCTCCTTCGTGGGACTGACGATCCTGCTGAAGCTGCTGATCCGGGCTATGGACCTGGTGCTGCAGCTGCCGGGGCTGCACCTGGTCAACTCCCTGGGCGGCGCCGTGATCGGCCTGATCGAGGGGGCCTTGGTGCTGTTTCTAGCCATCTGGGTTCTGCGGCGCTTCGGCGTCTCCTTTGAGACAGACACCGTCTCAGCCACCCATATTTTACGATTTTTTGCGACACACACGCCCCTGAGCGCGCTGTCGCTTCTGCAATGACGAACGGGGCCGTTGCCCCGCCGGCGTCACGATTTCTGGAGGGATTTACACGATGCAGCCGACACTTTGTTCAAGATGCAAGAAGAACGTGGCCGTTGTCTTCATCTCCAAAATGGAGGGGGACAAGACCACCAACGAGGGCCTGTGCCTGAAATGCGCCAAGGAGCTGGGCCTGCCCCAGGTGGACGATATGATGAAGCGCATGGGCATTTCCGACGAGGATCTGGACACGCTCAACAATGAGATGCTCCAGGCTATGAGCGGTGTGGAGAATATCGAGGACCTGCCCGGCGGCGAGGACGCCGGGGAAGAGGAGGAAGAGGGCAAGACCGCCACCTTCCCCTTCCTGAACCGCCTGTTCTCCGGCGAGGCCGCCAAGGGCGGCGAGAGCGGCGGCCAGGAGGAAAGCGGTGCCAGGAGCCGGGAAAAGGAGCGCAAGGACCCTAAGAACGGCAAGCGCAAATATCTGGAGAACTACTGCATCTCCCTGACGCAGCGGGCCCAGGAGGGCAAGCTGGACCCGGTGATCGGCCGGGAGCAGGAGATCGAGCGGGTGGTGCAGATCCTGAACCGCCGCCAGAAGAACAACCCCTGCCTGATCGGTGAGCCCGGTGTGGGTAAGACCGCCATCGCGGAGGGGCTGGCCCAGCGGATCTCCAAGGGCGACGTGCCCTTCAAGCTGCGGAACAAGGAGGTCTACCTGCTGGATCTGACAGCTCTGGTGGCCGGCACCCAGTTCCGGGGCCAGTTCGAGAGCCGGATGAAGGGCCTTATCGACGAGGTGAAGCGCCTGGGGAACATTATTTTGATGATCGACGAGGTTCACAACATTGTGGGCGCCGGCGACGCCGAGGGCAGCATGAACGCCGCCAACATCCTGAAACCCGCCCTCTCCCGGGGCGAGATCCAGGTGATTGGCGCCACCACCTTCAACGAGTACCGCAAGTCCATCGAGAAGGACACCGCTCTGGAGCGGCGGTTCCAGCCGGTGACGGTGAGCGAGCCCTCCATTGAGGACTCCGTGCAGATTCTCCAGGGCCTGGCCCCCAAGTATGAGCAGTATCACGGGGTGAAGATCTCTGAGGGGATCCTGCGTCAGGCGGTGCTGCTCAGTGAGCGGTACATCACCGACCGGTTCCTGCCGGACAAGGCCATCGACCTGATCGACGAGGCATGTTCCGACCTGAATCTGAAAGACCCGGATATCTCCCGCCGCATGGAGATTCAGCGGGAGCTGGACGACTATGAGAAAGAGCGCACCATGCTGGAGGAGCAGGAGGAGAAGGCCGAGGGCGACTACGCCCGCATGGCGGAGCTGAAGAGCAAGGAACTCCAGCTGAACACAGAGCTGAACAGTCTGCTGGAAAAGGGCGATCCACAGCTCTCCATGGAGAATCTAGCCCATGTTATCGAGCTGTGGACCAAAATCCCGGCGGCCAAGATCCGGGAGCAGGAGTTCCAGCGCCTGAGCCAGCTGGAAGTGCGGCTCAAGAGCCATATCATCGGCCAGGACGAGGCCGTGTCCGCCGTAGCCGCCGCGGTGCGGCGGAACCGGGTGGGCATCTCCCCCAAGCACAAGCCTGTCAGCTTCATCTTTGTGGGGCCCACCGGCGTGGGCAAGACAGAGCTGGTGAAGCAGCTGGCAACAGACCTCTTCAACACGCCGGATGCCTTGATCCGGCTGGATATGTCGGAGTTCATGGAGAAGCACTCCGTCTCCCGTCTGGTGGGCTCCCCTCCGGGCTACGTGGGGTATGACGAGGCGGGCCAGCTGACAGAGAAGATCCGCCGCAAGCCCTACGCCGTGGTCCTCTTCGACGAGATTGAGAAGGCCCATCCCGATGTGCTGAACATCCTTCTCCAGATCCTGGATGACGGCGAGATCACCGACGCCCACGGCCGCAAGGTGAACTTTGAGAATACCATCATCGTCATGACCTCCAACGCCGGCAGCGCCACCAAGGAGGGCACCGTGGGCTTCGGCCGCTCCGTGAACGAGCAGGACGCCGACCGGGCCATGAAGGCGCTCCAGCAGTTCCTGCGGCCGGAGTTCATCAACCGGGTGGACGCGGTCATTACCTTCAACCGCCTCAGCGAGGAGAACTTCCACGGCATCGCACGTATCATGCTGAACGAACTGGTGGGTTCCCTGAAGGAGAAAGGCATCACCTTCATCTACGACGACGCACTGGTGGAGCTTTTGACGAAGAAGTCCTACTCCCTGACCTACGGCGCCCGGAACCTGCGGCGCACCATCCAGAAGGAGCTGGAGGACCCCATGGCCACAAAGATCATCGACAGCTACGAGCATCCCATCACCCAGGTGAAGGCCACGGTGGAGGACGGTGCCATTCGGCTGTACACCCTGTGACCGGAAGAAGAGGAGAGGGAGGACCATGCTGTTTCGGAAGGATATGGATCCCCGCTGTGCCTACTGCCAGCGGGGCCAGCAGATCAACGAGCGGGAGGTGGCCTGCGTCAAGCGGGGCATCGTGGCGGTGGAGCACCACTGCCTGGCATTCAAATACGACCCCTTGAAGCGGGTGCCGCCCCGGCCGGCAGCGCTGGAGACTGAACGGCTGAAAGAGGAAGATTTTTCGCTGTAAGCAGCGTTCAGCACCCGCCTGGGGAAAATCCCCGGGCGGGCGCTGTCACAAATGGGAAGGAGAGGAGACATCATGGAAGTCAAGCGGATCTGCGCGGCGTACTGGAGCGCCACAGGCAACACAGACAAGACGGTGAACACCATCGCGGAGACCCTGGCGGAGAAGCTGGGCGTCCCTCTGGAGCGGAGGAACTTCACACGCCCGTCAGACCGGGCGGAGGATCTGTCTTTTACGGGGGGAGATCTGGTGGTGTTCGGTATGCCCACCTATGCGGGAAAGCTGCCCAACAAGATGCTGCCCTATGTCCAGCAGCAGATCCACGGGAACGGCGCCCTGGCGGTGGGGGTGGTCACCTTCGGCAACCGGTCCTACGACAACTCCCTGGCGGAGCTGTGCGCCGCGCTGGAGGCGGACGGCTTCCACACCGTGGCCGGGGGCGCCTTTGCGTGCCGCCACGCCTTTACGGACGCGCTGGCGGACGGCCGCCCGGACTGGGATGACAAGCGGCAGATGGGGGAGTTCGCGGCCCGCATTGCGGACAAGGTAAAAGACCTGACGGACATCCCTGCTCCGGTGGCCGTGCCGGGCGATGCGGCGGCGCCCTACTACGTGCCCAAGGGCACGGACGGCCAGCCCGTCAAGTTCCTGAAGGCCAAGCCCCAGACGGATTTGGGCAAGTGTACCGACTGCGGCGCCTGCGCCCGCCTGTGTCCCATGGGGGCCATCAATCCCTCCAACGTGGCGGAGGTGCCCGGCACCTGCATCAAGTGCCAGCGGTGCGTCCGCAAGTGCACGAAGCACGCCAAGTACTTTGATGACCCGGCCTTTTTGTCCCACGTGGCCATGCTGGAGCAGAACTTCACAGAACCCAAGGAGAATGAGGTGTATCTGTGAGGCGGTGGGTTCTTGCCTTTCTGATGGCGGTCACAGCCAACTGGGTTTCTCTGATCTATGCGTTTGGCCCGGTGAGCTGGCTCTTGACGACGATACTGCTTCTGGGGGAGTTTCTCTATTTTAATCTGCGGCCCATTGAGAAGAGCGGTGCGCCTACAAAGCGGATCTGGTATTTGAAAAGCGGCTGCGAATTGCTGCGCCTGTTTTTGATTACAGCTACGGTCACAGTCTTTGTGCAGATGGTATGGCTGTGGTGCCAGATTTCCATGATAACGCCGGAGAACAGCCTTGCCGCTGGAACAGCTGTTGCAGGTGCGGCTTTTGGCGTTCTCTGGGCTGTCTTGCTGGAGGCCATCGTTTTCTGGAACGGCATGATCCGGGTGTATCTCACCTCCGTCCAGCTGGGCCTGAAGCACCGGGTGCTGGCGGCCCTGTGCGGGTGGATCCCCATTCTCAACATCTGGTATCTGCGGAAGATTATCCGCATCACCGCCGACGAGGCGGAGTTCGAGACGGAGAAGTGGGAGCTGGACACCGCCCGGGCGGAGAGCGAGATCTGTAAGACGAAATGCCCGATCCTTCTGGTCCACGGGGTGTTCTTCCGGGACTTCCGCTATGTCAACTACTGGGGCCGCATTCCCAAGGAGCTCCAGCGCAACGGCGCAACAGTGTACTACGGACAGCAGCAGTCCGCCGCCGCGGTGGAGGACAGCGGGCGGGAGCTGGCGGACCGTATCCGGCAGATCCTGGCGGAGACCGGCTGTGAGAAGGTGAACATCATTGCCCACTCCAAGGGGGGACTGGACAGCCGGGCCGCCATCGCCCACGCTGGATGTGCCCCCTGTGTGGCCAGCCTCACCACCATCAACACGCCCCACCGGGGCTGCATCTTTGCCGAATATCTGCTGAAGAAGATCCCTGCAGCGGCTCGGCAGAAGATCGCAGATACCTACAACGCCGCCCTGAAGCGGCTGGGGGATGAGGCCCCGGACTTCCTGGCGGCGGTGACAGATCTGACCGCCTCTGCCTGCGAGGCCAGGAACGCGGCTACCCCGGACGCCCCCGGCGTCTTTTACCAGAGCGTCATGTCCTATTGCAGAAAGGCCCAGCACGGCAAGTTCCCTCTGAACATGACCTATCCCATCGTCAAGCACTTTGATGGATTGAACGACGGGCTGGTGGCGGTGGACTCCGCCAAATGGGGCGATCAGTTCACCCTGCTGGAGCCAAGGGGGCACCGGGGCATCTCACACGGGGATGTGGTGGATCTGAATCGGGAGAACATTCCCGGCTTCGACGTCCGGGAGTTCTATGTCTCCCTGGTAGCGGATCTGAAAAACAGAGGCTTTTGAGCGGAAAAAAGCGGAGCGTCACAGGGACGCTCCGCTTTCGTGTTCCGTGGTGTCTTTTATGGTGGGGGCCACCGGTTCCACAAGGGGATCCGCCGCCCCGCCATCCTCTGTGGTGTCATCTGCGGGGGAACAATAGGTTTTGTACAGCGCCACATGGTCATAGATGGCCCGCCAGGAGCTGTAAGCGTCTGCCGTCACACAGATATAGCGTCTGCCGTCCGCTGTTTCGCCGCAGCTGGCGGCGCAGTTGCCGGACTCCACCACATAGCCGGTCTTGGCGCCGGTGACCTCAATGCCGCCGGTATCCTTGTCCTCGATCCGCCGCAGGAACCAATTGGAGAGGATCTGCCCCTCCGGGTGGTCCGCAGTGGGGAGAGTCTCATAGGTCCGGGCCCCCAGCACCTCCCGGCACAGGTCGTTGTCCATGGCCGCCTCCAGGATCACCGCCATGTCGGAGACCGTGCACTTGTGGGCCTCGTCATACAGTCCCACGCAGTTGGTGAAGTGGGCGGTGTCCGCGATGCCAAGCTCCTCCAGCTTTTCGTTCATCAGCGCCACGAACGCCTCCTGGGAGCCCGCCACATAAGTGGCCAGCCCCAGCGCCGCGTCCGCACCGGAGGAGAGGATGGTGCCGTAGAACAACTCACGCACCGGGACCGTTTCGTCAACCATCAGCCCCACCACGCTGCACCCGTTGACATAGCAGTAGTCGGTGATGTCGATGGTCATGGTGAAGGTGTCGTCCAGCTCCGCTTCTGTGATGTGCTCAGCGGCCACCAGAACCGTCAGGACCTTCGTCATGGAGGCGGGAGAGATCACAGTATCCGCGTTTTTCTCCGCCAGGACCGTCCGGGTGTCCAGGTCAACCAGGACCGCGCAGCGGCTGGGAAAGTCCTCTCCCAACTGGATCGTGTCCGGGCCGGACACGGCCCTGGCATAGGGCTCCGGCGCAGGGGCGCTGGCGACGGATGTCACCTGAAAGGGCCGTTCGGCCTTAACCATCTCCGGCGCAGGCTTTTCAATCAGCTGGGCTCCCACGGTCACCAGGCCTACACACAGAACGGCCAGCAGCCCGCAGGGCACCAGACGGCGAAGCAGCCGCCGCCGCTTTTCCCGCTGCTTCTTTCGGCGGGCCTCCGCCCGCTGGGCCCGCCGGGTGGCCCGCTCCTCGTCCGTGATAATGGGCTTGTACTCCTCGTCCATATCGGCGCTCCTATCTGAAAGGCGGGCCTGTCCGGCACCGCCGCAGTCTCGTACTCTTCATTATAACAGATGATGGAAGAAAATGCATCTCCTATTTTCCGGTTTGGCAGAGGGAATTTTATCCATCCGGCTTTTGACCCGTGAAAAACCGCTGTCAGGCCAAGTTGTTTTTGCATAGCCTGAGTGTAAGAACAACACTTGGAGGGGAGCGTATGGCTCAAGTTACCCATTTTTTCGCAGGCGCTAACAGCGGTGACGGCTTCCAGAACCTGTTTTCGGAGATCGTGGACCTGGAAGACACCTATGATCTGATGGTTTTGAAAGGCGGCCCCGGCGTGGGCAAGGCCACCTTCATGCGGGAGATCGGCCGAAGCATGGAGGAGGCCGGCACACCGGTGGAGTACTTATGGTGTTCCGGCGACCCGGATTCCCTGGACGGCGTGGTGCTGCCGGAGCTCCGCTGCGCCGTGGTGGATGGTACGTCGCCCCATGTGGTGGAGCCTCGGTACCCTGCGGCGGTGGACCGGTATGTGGACCTGGGGCGGTTTTACGACCTCACCGCCGCCAAGGCCGCGGCGGAGGAGGTGAAGGCTCATACCCGGGCCTACAAGGCCGCATATATCCGGGCCTATCACCATCTGAAGGCTGCCCGGCAGGTGGAGCTGGATGCAGTGGCGGCGGTGCGGAAGACCTTCGACCGGGAGAAGGCGGACCGCCGGACGGCGGGCATTCTCTCACGGGAGCTGCGCCGCCGGGGCGGTGAGGCGGGGAAGACCACCCGCCGCTTCCTGGGCAGTATTACCCACAAGGGGTACATCTGGCGGTTTGACAGTGTGGACGCCCTGTGCCCCAAGGTCTATGAGCTGGCGGACAGCTGGGAGCTGGCAGGGGAGATGCTTGCCCGGCTCCATCAGGCGGCGGCGGATAACGGCTGGGACACCATCGTCTGCTGTGCGCCGGAGGAGCCGGGGCGGATCGAGCACATGCTGATCCCCGGACTGGGGCTGGCCTTCGTCACCTCCCGGCCCGGCATGGAGTACGGGCAGAAGCCCTTCCGCCGGGTGCGGCTGGACGCCATGACGGAACCTCAGGGCAAGGCCCGGCTGCGGTTCCAGACCCGGATGGCGGCACTCCTGCGGGAGGAAGGGGCCGCGGCGCTGAAAGACGCCAAAGCCAACCACGATAAGCTGGAGGCAGTCTACAACCCCTACGTGGATTTCGACGGTGTCCGAACCCTGGCGGCGCTGGAGGCGGGGCGGCTTCTCAGCTGGCTGGGTTGAATCAGATCAGGATGCGGGCCCCGGCGGTATACCGCCGGGGCCTTGCCTTATGCGAACAGATGTGCTACAATGCTGGAAGCGAAAACAGGGGCAAGACAGCCCCAGAGGGAACGGGATCATGACCAAGGAAGAAGCACTGAAAACCTATTACGGCTACGACGTCTTCCGGGGCGGCCAGGAGGCGGTCATCGACGCGCTGCTCTCTGGGCGGGATGCGCTGGCCATCATGCCCACCGGGGCGGGGAAGTCCGTCTGCTACCAAATCCCGGCCTTGCTGCTGTCGGGGATCACCCTGGTGGTCTCGCCTCTGGTGTCCCTGATGCGGGACCAGGTGACGCAGCTGGTGCAGATGGGCATCCCGGCGGCGTTTCTCAACAGCTCCCTAACCTTCCGCCAGTATCTGCTGGCCCTGGACCGGGCCAGGGCGGGGCGGTACAAGATCATCTACGTGGCCCCGGAGCGGCTGGAGACCGAGGGCTTCCAGGCCTTTGTGCGGGAGGCAGACATCTCCCTGGTGGCGGTGGACGAGGCCCACTGCATCTCCCAGTGGGGACAGGATTTCCGGCCCTCCTATCTGAACATTCCCGCCTTTGTGGAGAGCCTGCCCCACCGGCCCCCGGTGGGAGCCTTCACCGCCACCGCCACGCCGGACGTGAAGGCGGACATCCACCGCCTGCTGGACCTGCAGGACCCGCTGGAGCTGACCACCGGCTTTGACCGGGAGAACCTGTATTTTGAGGTCCAGCAGCCTGCGGACAAGCGGGCGGCGCTGCTGGAGCTGGTGAAGGGCCGCCCCGGCAAGTGCGGCATCGTCTACTGTGCCACCCGGAAGAATGTGGAGGAGGTGTGCGACTTCCTCCGCCAGCGGGGGGTAGCCGCCGCCCGGTATCACGCTGGCCTGGCCCCAGAGGAGCGGCAGAGGAACCAGGAGGACTTCCTCTACGACCGGGTGCAGGTGATGGTGGCCACCAACGCCTTCGGCATGGGCATCGACAAGTCCGATGTCCGGTATGTCATCCACTATAACATGCCCAAGGACATGGAGAGCTACTACCAGGAGGCGGGCCGGGCGGGCCGGGACGGGGCGCCCTCCAGCTGCATCCTGTTGTACAGTGGCCAGGATGTGCGGACTAATGAGTTTCTCATCACCCACAGCGAGCCCCGGGAGGACTTGGATCCCCGGACGGCCGAGCAGCTGCGGGAGCGGGACCTGCAGCGGCTGCGGCAGATGACCGGCTACTGCCGGACACGCCGGTGTTTGCGGCAGTATATCCTGCACTACTTCGGCGAGCACGCGCCGGACACTTGCAGCGCCTGCTACAACTGCCTCCATAACTTCGAAGAGGTGGATGTCAGCCGGGACGCCAAGGCCATCGTGGCCTGCATTGCCAAAACCGGACAGCACTTCGGCGTGGGTGTCATCGCGGAGACCCTCTGCGGTGCGGACACGGAGCGGGTGCGGAAGTACCACATGGACCGGGAGGACACCTACGGCGCTTTGGGTCAGCTGACCCAGAAGGAGGTCCAGGAGCGCATCCGCTTCCTGCTGGACCAGGGCGTGCTGGAGCTGAGTCCGGGGCAGTATCCGGTGCTGCGGCTGACGGAGCGGGCGGAGGACGTGATGTACGGCGAATCGACGCTCCAGATGAAGACGCTGCGGGAGGACCGGTCCTCCCCGGCCCGCCGGGCGGCGGCCGGGGAGCTGGAGGGGGATGCGGCGGAGCTGTTCGGCCGCCTCCGGGCCCTGCGGGCCCAGTTGGCCCGGCGGCAGGGAGTCCCCGCCTACGTGGTGTTCTCGGACAAGACCCTGCGGGAGATGGCGATTTCCCGCCCCCGGACCACGACGGAGCTGCGTGCGGTCAGCGGCGTGGGCTCCGCCAAGGCGGAGCGGTACGGCCGGGACTTTCTGACGGTGATCCAGGACTTTCCGTCGTGACGGAGATCAGGAGAGACAACAGGCGCTGCCCCATGCGGGACAGCGCCTGTCTGTGTTTTTTCAGTTCAGAAAATCCTTCAGCTTTTTGCTGCGGCTGGGGGGGCGGCCGTCCTCGATGCCGAAGCGGAGCTTTAGAACCTTTTCCTCCCGGGGAGTGAGAGTGGAGAGAACATCCATCAGCTGCTCCTTCAGCAGGGTGAAGCTGGCGGCTTCGCTGGGCTCGCTGGCCCCCTCGTCGGGGATGAAGTCGCCCAGGTGGGAGTCCTCCTCCTCACCGATGGGGGTCTCCAGGGAGACGGGCTCCTGGGCAATTTTCAGGATCTCCCGGACCTTCTCCACCGGCATTCCCATCTCCGCGCTGATCTCATTGGGAGAGGGATCATGGCCCAGCTCCTGCAGGAGCTGGCGGCTGACCCGAATCACTTTGTTGATGGTCTCCACCATGTGGACAGGGATGCGGATGGTGCGAGCCTGGTCGGCGATGGCCCGGGTGATGGCCTGCCGGATCCACCAGGTAGCGTAGGTGGAGAACTTGTAGCCCTTGGTGTAGTCGAACTTCTCCACCGCCTTGATCAGGCCCAGATTGCCCTCCTGGATCAGATCCAGGAACAGCATGCCCCTGCCCACGTACCGCTTGGCGATGGACACCACCAGGCGGAGGTTGGCCTCCGCCAGCTTCTGCTTGGCGGTCTCACCCTTGGCGTGGGC
>ERZ1504180.494-NODE-494-length-11172-cov-3.033102_pt1 | contig 11172 bp, 10 predicted proteins | sample MGYA00574903_ERZ1504180 | MGnify/ENA primary metagenome ERZ1504180 (study PRJEB39906, sample SAMEA3182061) | gut metagenome | biome: human; feature: gut; material: Stool; isolation source: human stools | place: Canada | collected 2013-01-14 ...
CAGGAATCGCAAACCATGCCGCCGCAGCTGCGTGCGGCCAGACTCGGCAAGCAACGCATCGTCAAAACCATCATTCTCACGGTGACGTTGCTGTTCCTGTTCGTGCCGCTGGTGTCCATGTTCCTGTTCACCATCCGACACCCGTTGTCCGGAAAATGGAGCTTCGATCCGTGGATCGCCATCTTCACCGGCGACGGCAGTGCGCTCGGCGCCGACCTGAGCACCCTGTGGAGCGGCCTCGGCGCTTCGCTCGCGCTGTGCGTGGTGACCGTGCTGATCATGCTCGTGCTGCTCGTGCCCACCATGGTGATCGTGCACATCCGCTCGCGCAGACTGGAACGCGCCATCGAATGGGTGGCCACGCTGCCGCTGACCATTCCGGCCATCGTGCTGGTGGTTGGCCGGGGACCGATCTACCGCTGGCTGTCCGCCGACGTGCTGAGCACCAACGCGATCTGGCTGTGCTTCGCCTACGTGGTGCTGGTCATGCCGTTTGCCTTCCGCGCGCTTGCGGTGGGACTCAATTCCATCGACGTGAAGACGTTATGCGAGGCCTCACGGTCTCTCGGCGCTTCATGGCCGCGCGTATTCTTCCGCGTACTCATTCCGAACCTGTGGCAGTCGATCCTGTCCGCATCGTTCATCTCCATAGCCGTGGTGCTGGGCGAATACACCGTCGCCTCACTGCTCGGCCGTATGAACCTACAGGTCGCGCTGTACCAGCTCGGCCAATCCAATTCGCAAATCTCCACCGCAATGTCGCTGCTGGCACTGCTATTCGGCGTGATTCTGCTGGTGGCTCTCGATCTGATTTCCGGCGCGATGCGTCGGAACAAGGAAGGTGACAACTCATGACTCTCGCCGAACAGAAGGCGGTGGTTGCCCATACCTCGGAAGCGTTCTCCGATACCGAACCCAACGTGGTGACCGAAGCGGCGAAGGCCGTGCTCAAGGATTCCGAAGCGCGCGGCGGCGGCGTGCAGATGCTTGGTGTAGACAAGATCTACCCCGGTTCGACCGTCAAGGCGTTGGACGATTTCAACCTGGAAATCAATCCGGGCGAAATGGTGGTGCTGCTGGGCGGCTCCGGCTGCGGCAAATCCACCGCGCTGCGCTCCCTGGCCGGACTGGAAGACATTCAGGCCGGACGCATCCTCGTCGGCGGCCAGGACGTGACCGGCGTGCCCATCAACAAGCGTGACATGGCCATGGTGTTTCAGGCCTACTCGCTGTTCCCGCACATGACCGCGTTGCAGAACGTGGAATTCGGCCTTGAAATCCGAGGCGTGGACCGTGCGGAACGCCGCCGCCAGGCCATGGAGAAACTGGAACTGGTCGGACTTGCCGACCAGGCGAAAAAGTACACGCAGCAGATGTCCGGCGGCCAGCAGCAGCGCGTGGCCCTGGCCCGTGCGCTGGCCGTGAACCCGCGTGTGCTGCTGCTCGACGAGCCGCTGTCCGCATTGGACGCCAAAGTGCGCGTGCAGCTGCGAGACGAAATCCGCCGCATCCAACTCGAAGCCGGCACCACCACCGTGTTCGTGACCCACGACCAGGAAGAAGCCCTTGCCGTGGCCGACCGCATCGGCGTGATGAACCACGGCCGCATCGAGCAGATCGCCGACCCGCAGACGCTGTACCGCCGCCCCGGCACGGAATACGTGGCCACCTTCATCGGCCTGACCAACCGTCTGCCGGGAATCGCCAACGGTGAGGAGGCCGTGGTGTTCGGCCAGCGCGTCCCGCTGCTGGACGGTTCCGCCACCGACGCCACCACGGTGCTGGTGCGCCCCGAGAACATGACGATCGAACTGACCGACGATGCCGATGCCGTCCACGGAGCAGGCGAACTTGGCCGCGTGGAGATGGTGCATTTCCTCGGCGCGCTGGCCCGCGTGGACGTGCGCGTAGCCTGCGCAGGCATGGGTGGCACGATTCGCGTCACCGTGCAGCTGCCGGCCAACGAGCTGCCCGCAGGACTTGCGATCGGAGCGCAGGTCGTGGTCGCGCCTCGGCCGATTCCGGCGCTCGCCGTCTGACGATTGGTTGCTGCGCGCGATTGTCGCGTACCGTCATTGCGTGCGATCGTCGTGCGTGATTATTGCGTACGGTCGCCCATCGCGTGAGCCGAGCCATTCGCAGGGCTGAGATTCCAAGCTGATATTCAGAGAACTGGTAGTACAGTGCTGAATATCAGCTTTTTTATTTGCTTGCCGTAAGTTCGTAAGGTGACCATGACGTTTCCGCAACAACCGCAACAGCCGCAGTACCCCCAGTATCCGCAGGGACCGGCACAGCAATATCCGCAATCGCAATTCCCGCCGCAGCCGCTGCAGTATTCGCAGCAGTTTCCGCAGCCGAATCGCAATCCGTTCTTCGAATGGCTTCAGCGGGCGAAACGTGACTTTTCGCGCATCGGCGCAAGCCTGTGCCTGATGGTGATCATCTGGTACGCGGGCGTCTTCCTGCTCAAAGGCGTGGTGCGCGCGGTCGCGGGCGGTGTAGGCGCCGGCGGCGATATGCCGAATTGGATGACGTTCCTCATTTCCGACGTGCCGCTGTATCTGATCGCCATGCCGGTCGCGGTGGTGCTCATGGGCAAATCGACCGTCATCGAAACCCGAAAATTCAACATGAAACCGGGCATGTTCTTCAAGCTGCTGCTCATGTGCCTGCCGATGATGTGGGTCGGCAGCATGGTCGGCAGTATGCTGTCGCTGGCGCTTTCCGACGGTGAAGCCACGAACCGCGTAGCCGATCTTGCCATGCAGACGAACATCTGGAATGTCGTGTTCTTGGTGATTCTTGGCCCGATTTTCGAAGAATGGATGTTCCGCAAGCAGCTCATCGACCACACTCGCAAATACGGAGAGAAAACGGCGATTCTGCTGTCCGGCCTTGCGTTCGGACTGTTCCACATGAACCTGTTCCAGTTCTTCTATGCGTTCCTGCTGGGAGTCATGTTCGGCTACATCTACATGCGCACCAGCAAACTGCGCTATTCGACGGCCATGCACATGATCATCAACTTCAACGGCGGCGTGCTCGCGCCGTGGATTCTGACGCGCGTCGACCTGGACCAGCTGGACAAGGTGTCTCAGGCCGCGGAAAACGGCAATGTGGCGGCGATGGAACAGTGGGCGTCGCAGAACGCCACCGGGCTGGAGATCATGCTCGTCTATTTCCTGCTGTACGGTGCCGTGATTCTCGCCGGATTCGTGCTGCTGATCCGTAACTTCAGGAAAGCCGAATTCTACATCGCGCCGGAGGAGCTGCCGCGTGGGACCGGCGCCAGAACCGTGTACGGCAACGTCGGCATGATCACGTTCATCGTGCTCACGGTGCTGCTGACGGCGATCAGTCTGTTCCTATAGCCGCAGTCGCGCGGATTATGAAGGCCGGCCGGGGATACGTTCCCGGTCGGCCTTTCTGTTGCCTGCATAGCTTGTGTTGCGTGCGTTGCGTTGCGCACGCCGCTGCCGCTATTCGCCGCTGCCGACCGCGCGGTGCTCAAGATAATCGGCATGCGCGATCGACTGCGCCACCGCATCCGCCATCGTGGACAGCAGCAGGTCGTTTTTCGCGAACGCGTAGATCGTGCCGTCGATGCCGTACGGGGTGAAGCCGTTGAGCTTCACCACCGGCTTGTATTGCGGGTTGGCAAGCCCCACGGTCGCATGTTCCACGGTGCTGACGATGTCGGCCTTCATACGCTCCACATCCACGCCCGCCTTCGCGGTGAACGGCACCGACACCAGGCACTCGTTCGACGGGTCAAGCTTCTCCAGCGAGGCGGTGTTCAGAATGGAATTCGGAATGACCATCTCGTTGCCGTTGCGCTCGCGCACGATGGTCTGACGCCAATTGATGTCCTTGACGGTGCCGGTGATGCCGGCCACCTTGACGTAATCGCCCGGCTGGATGACGCGGCCAAGCATAAGCCCGAAGCCGCCGATCACATTGGCGATCGTATCCTTCAAACCCAGCGAAACCGCAAGACCGCCGATGCCAAGCGCCGTGAACAGGGTGGTCGGATTGATGCCGAACACCGGTTGCAGCAGCGTGCCGATGGCGAACACCCACACCACCACGCGCAGGATGTTGACGAAGATGGATGCGTTCGGCACCTGCGATTTGTCGAGCATGCGGCGCACCACCTTGGTGAGCGCCTTGTCGATAAGCGCGGCGACGATGAGCACGACGGCGAGCAGGATGAGCTTGCTGTAGTTTTTGGCAAGCCAGTGCATGAGAATTTCAACTGGATCCATGGCTGCCTAGTCTACACAGGGGACGTTGCACAACGCTTGCGATTGACTGGATGATTCCTGATCCGCCGGCTGGCCGCAGCGGAGCATAATGGATTCCGTAGGATGCGTTGGCCAGCGAAAAGGGGTGCGACATGGGCAATGTCGTGGATTATGTGCGGCGCGAGTTTCATGGATTCGCGGAGCTGCCGTTCGGCGATGTTGATTCGCTGGTGCTGGCTGAGCTCTCATATATGCGGCTTTCCGGCTTGGTTCCGGCGTTCGGCGAGGCGAGGTCGGTGGCGACGGTGCCGATTCGAGAGCTGCTGCGTGCGGAAAGCTATGACGACATGTTCGTTTCGAATTCCTCCGATATGAACGAGTATCGGCTCGCGTTGCTGCGTGCCGTCTGCGAATCGCCGCGTTTCCGCGCGTTGCGTGTCGGCGAGTACGCGGAGCGTCTGAGCGAGCGCGAACAGCAGCAGTTCGCCGCGATGACGTTCGACGTGGGTTGCGGACCCGTCGATTCGCTGTATGTAGCCTTCCGTGGCACCGATGGCACGCTTGTCGGATGGAAGGAGGATTTCAATATGGCGGTGCGTTGCCCGGTGCCGTCCCAGGAATCCGCGTATCGGTATGTGAACTCGATTCTGGACAGGTCGGAAGGTTTCCTTTCGTCGGGCGATTCGCCCGCGGTCATGCTCGGCGGGCATTCGAAAGGCGGCAATATGGCCGTGTATGCGGCCATGCGTATCGCGCACGATGACATCGAAGTGGCTGGCGAGCGCGCGCGGCGGCTCGGATTGCTGCCCTCATTGGGTGGGCCAGTGCGGGGTCGCAACAGACGGATCTCCCGCATCTTTTCCCATGACGGGCCGGGCCTTCCGAAATCGACGGTGCGCGGTCAGGCGTACCGTGCAATCGAATCGCGTATCCGCAAAACCGTGCCCGAATCGTCCGTCGTGGGCATGCTGCTGCAATCGAATGCGCCAGTGCGCATCGTCAAAGCGGATGCCATCGGCATCATGCAGCATATGGGAAACAGCTGGCAAGTGGCGGAAAATGGCGATTTCGAACAGGTGGACGAGCTGACGGCCGGCGCGCAGCTCATCAAACGAACCCTCGACGGGTGGCTTGACACCGTAAGCCAGGAGCAGCGCGAGCGCGCCATCGACCAGATCTACGGGATCTTCGCGGCGGCGGGATACGGCAATATCGCCGATTTGGTGGAGCATTGGACGGATTCGCTGCCGAAGATTGTGGAGGCGGCGCGCAATACCGATCGGGAGACGCGCGGACTCATCAGGGCGGTGATCAAGGCGATTCCGGTCAGCGCGGCGAAGGCGGTGCGCGAGGGCTGAAGCGGGTTGAGTGCCGAGGCGGGCTGAAGCGCGTGCCGAGGCGGGGCTATGGGCGGATGCAGCGGCTGGTCGGGATGGTTGCCGAGCCGCATTTCGGCCGATTCATGTGTCACGATCCTCGAAAAGGCGTGAAAAATGGAATTGTGACACATAAGTGCCGCGCAAGTGACACACGAGTGCCGCACAAATGACACATAAGAAGGGCAATGGAGGGCATTGGGGCGCCGATGATCCGGATGCATCCCCGTTCGCTGACGTAGGATGGTGCGGTGCGGACGCATAATTGTGGAAGCATAATGGAATGCGGAATGTCGACGGCTGCGAAAGGGGTGTGCAATGGGCAACATCATCGATTACGCGCGTACGGAGACGCGCGATTTCGGCGAGCTTCCCTTCCGTGAGGCCGACGCGCTCGTGCTCGCGCAGCTTTCGTACGACGACGTGCCGGAATGCGTGCCGCGGCTTGACGACATCGAATCGCGATACGGCACGTTGCATGACCGTGTGAAGCAATTCGACCCGCGCCATCCCATACGCTCCGTGCGGATGCTGCGGAAACCTCCATTCGACGGTGTGACGATCGCGCGCGCCGACGACGAGCTGCACCATGGAAGCGCGGTGCCCGACCATAATGTCGAGAACGTGGGCTTGGTTGATCCGCAGGTGACGCACGATTTCTACCATGCCATCGCCGCGAATCCGCGTTTTTCCGACATTGAAATGGGGGCGTTTCTCGAGCAGTTCGACGGCGATGAGCAGACGCAGTTCGCCGCCGTGACCTATCGCCTGCCGTCCGGCATGCTGGTTGTGGCGTTCCGCGGTACCGACGATTCGCTCGTGGGTTGGAAGGAGGACTTCAACATGGCCTTCCAATACCCGGTGCCGGCGCAGGTGGCCGCCGCCGACTATCTCGCCAGGGTGGCCGAGTTGTGGAAGGATGTTCCGATCGTGCTCACCGGCCATTCCAAAGGCGGCAATCTGGCCGTTTATGCGGCGATGAACGCTGAGGACGGGGTGAAGGACCGCATCGAACGCATCTATTCGTTGGATGGGCCGGGCTTCCCTGAGGCGGTGGTGAATAGCTTCGAATATGCGAGCGTGAGCGATCGAATCGTCAAAATCGTGCCGGACTCATCGGTAGTGGGCATGGTGCTGGAAACTCCCGAACGCTGCATCGTGGTGAAATCCGACGTGGAAGGAATAATGCAGCATTTCGTGTTCTCCTGGCAGATGCACGGCGGTGAATTCGACAAAGTCGAGGATGTGGCCAGCAGTTCGGTGACCTTCAACAAAGCGCTGAACAAGTGGCTTGCCAACCTGTCCAAGGAGCAGCGCGAGCGTGCGGTGGACGCGTTGTTTGCCGTGCTCGAAGCGTCCGGTGCGGGCAGTATTTCCGCCATGATGGCGGCCGGGCCGAAAGTCATTCCCGAAATGCTTGGCACGTACGTTGGGTTGAGCGGTGAGGATCGACGCAATCTCAACCAGGCGCTGGCGATTATGTTGCAGGCCGCTCTTGCCCGCAATCCGAAAGTGCGGCGCAAGTAGACGTAGCGCGGAGGTCGTGACGCAGTGGTGTGAGGTGAGGCGTTGCGGTGGATGGCAATCGCTATTAATGCGACATGCTGTGCAGTTTGTTCTAGACAACTTGTATAGTAATTCGCGTTGCGCTTTTAAATCGAAGGTACAAAATAGGGGGAGCCATGCCACGTCCACGCCGAGATTCGGAGATTCTGCCAGCCAAAGAACGGCTCGAAAACGCATTCTGGGAACTGCTTTCCGAACGCGAGTATCGCAAAATCACCGTCACCGACATCGTGCGCACGGCGGACGTGAATCGCAATTCCTTCTACTATCATTTCACGGGACTGCCGGAACTTGCCGATTCCGCCATTCTGCACGCCGTGGAAAACACGCCGCTTCCCAGCGCGCCCAACGCGAATTTCAATCCCGACAACGAATGGCGCAAGCATGTCACCGCGCTGCTACGCGAGCCCGAGCAGCGTCAGCGTCTTGACCGGCTCGCGCTGCTTGCCGGGCCGCACAGCTCGCCGGAACTCGTTGAATCCCTGCAGGACTTCGGCAGGCTCACGTTGATCTCCGTGCTGGGGCTTGACGCCGACCATCTTGACCTCAAAACTGACCTGATGCTCGACTTCACCGTCGGAGGCATGTTGGCGGTGCTGCGCCGCTGGCCGAAACTCCACGAGCAGCTGCCGATGGACGCCGTGTTCAACGAGGACTTGGCGGTGTTGGCCACGGGCATGTTCATGTCCATGTCCAAAACCGACATGCTGGGCTATTGGAAGCGCATCTTCAGCAGTGGTTTCGTGCCCGGGCAGGCGTCTCACGACGACCAAGCCCCGCAATCCGCCGCACAGTGAGCCATACGCCACACTGCGTGACTTTTCGGTGGTAGAAACGTCTGTAGCGGCGCTCTTTCAGGGTGCGTCAGACGTATGCAACAGCACGACAGGGAGGTTGTTCCATGATCAACGAAGCCTACAAGGCCATGCTCGGCGGAAAATCCGTAATCCGCGAGCTGAGCGAATACGCGACCGCGCGTGGCGCCGAAATTGGCTACGAGAACGTGTTCGACTATTCGCTGGGCAACCCGAGCGTGCCGTGCCCGCAGGACTATACCGACGCCGTGATCGACATGTATAAAACGGCCGAACCGGTGGCGTTGCACGGCTATTCTCCGTCCTTGGGCATTTCGTCGGTGCGCAAGGCGATCGCCGAAAGCCTCAACCGCCGCTTCGACATGGACTACACCGCCGACTACATCTTCCCGACCACGGGTGCGGCCGGCGCGTTGGCGCATGCGCTGCGCGTGGTGACCAAGCCGGGCGACGAAGTGATCACCTTCGCCCCGTACTTCCCGGAATACCAGCCGTATGTGAACGGCACCGGCGCGCACCTGACCGTCGTTCCGGCCGACACCGAGAACTTCCAGATCAACTTCGACGCGTTCGAGAAGGCGCTCAACCCCGGAACCGCGGCCGTGCTCATCAACACCCCGAACAATCCGTCCGGCGCGGTCTATTCCGCTGAAACGCTGACCCGCCTGGCCGAGGTGCTCAACGCCAAGCAGACTGAATACGGCCACGACATCTTCCTGATCGCCGACGAGCCGTACCGCGAGCTGGTCTACGGCGGGGTGGAGGTGCCGTTTCTGCCCGCGATCTATCCGAACGCGATCTACTGCTATTCCTACAGCAAGACGCTGTCCCTGCCCGGCGAGCGCGTGGGCTTTCTCGCCCTGCACCCGGCCATGGACGATTACGCCGCCGTGCACGCGGCCGTGCTCGGCGCGGGGCGCGCGCTGGGGTATGTGTGCGTGTCGTCGCTGTTCCAGCTCGCCGTGGCCGAGTGCCTCGGCCAGACGGCGGACATCGCGGCCTATGCCGCCAACCGCGAGCTGATCTACGGCGCGCTCACGGACATGGGCTATGCGTGCGCGCGGCCGGACGGCGCGTTTTATCTCTTCCTCAAGTCGCCGGAGCCGGACGCCCGGGCGTTTTGCCGCCGCGCGATGGACTATGACATCCTGCTCGTGCCGGGCGATGATTTCGGTTGCCCCGGCTATGCGCGCCTGGCCTACTGCGTGGCGCGCAGCCAGCTCGAGCGCTCGCTCCCGGCGTTCCGCAAGCTGGCCGGGAGCTACGGCCTGACCAAATAAATTTCGCAGACAAAAACGGCGTCCCCGAGCCCTCGGGGACGCCGTTTTTGCGTAGATGGTGTCAGGCGTACATGGCGTTGGTGTTCATATAGTCATAGATGACCTTGCCGTGGTGCTGCTCCTGCTTTTGAATGTCGTTGAGCACGCTGCGGGCGTTGGCATCATTGAATTCGAACACGCACGTGTCGTACAGGTGCGAGGCGTGCTTTTCCATTGCGAGCACGTCCGTGCACAGGTAGCAGTCGTTTTGCTTTTGCGGGGTCTCGGTGTTGTTGTAGGTCGCCGTGAACGTCGTCGGCACGGTCGCGGAGTCTGCCGGTGCGGCGACGGTGCCGCCCTCCATCTGCGTGATCGCGTCGAGATGCTGCTGCTCGACCTGCGCGATCTGCTCGAACAGGTTTTTCAGCTGCGGGTCGTTGGCGCTGGCGGCGTGGCGGTTATATTTGTCCACGCACAGCTGCTCCTGCCCTTTGAGATCTTTGAGTAAACTGGCCTCTTTTGGGGTCAACTGCATAAATATCACCTCAGTGCCAGTATGCCCACCGGCGCGGCGGGACATACACCGGCGGAAAAAAACCGGTGGCGTCCGCGCGCAAAATCGGTTATAATCGGGCTGACCCTATGGAAAAGAGAGATGCAGCTATGGCAAAGATTTTTGATATTTCGGACTTTTCCGCGCCGGAGCTGGACGTGTACGCCCGCCTGACGGAAAACCAGCTCGTCAACCGCGCCGACCCGGCAAACGCCCTCTTCATCGCCGAGAGCCCGCTCGTGATCGGCCGCGCGCTCGACGCGGGGTGCGTGCCGGTGTCGTTTTTGATGGAGCGCCGCCACGTGGACGGCAAGGCGCGCGAGATCCTGGCGCGCTGCCCCGCGGACATCCCGGTCTATGCCGCCGAGCTCGACGTGCTCACGCAGCTGACAGGCTTTCATCTCACGCGCGGCATGCTCTGCGCCATGCGCCGCCCGGCACTGCCGGAGGTCGCCGTCCTGTGCGCCAACGCTGCGCGCGTGGCCGTGCTGGAAAACGTGATGAACCCGACGAACATCGGCGCGATCTTCCGCTCGGCGGCGGCACTCGGCGTGGACGCCGTGCTGCTCACGTCGGCGGGCAGCGACCCGCTCTACCGCCGCGCCGTGCGCGTGAGCATGGGCACGGTCTTTCAGGTGCCGTGGACGTACCTGCCTGAGGACGGCGACTGGCAACAGACGCTGCACGCCCTCGGCTTTCAAACGGCGGCCATGGCGCTGCGGGACGATTCGCTGCGCATCGACGACAAGCGCCTGCGCGCCGTGCCGCGCCTCGCCATCGTGCTCGGCACGGAGGGCGACGGGCTGGCCGCCCGCACGATCGCCGCGTGCGATTACACGGTGCGCATCCCCATGACGCATGGGGTCGATTCGCTCAATGTGGCCGCGGCGAGCGCCGTCGCGTTTTACCAGCTCGCGCTGCTGCGCGGCTGAGGTGCAGCGGATAAAAAATCCGGCTTCCAACACGGAAGCCGGATTTTTTGTTGTTTTCAGACGTCGAACCGGTCGTAGTTCCCGGCGCAGTCGAGGCAGAGCTTCTGCCCGCCGACGAGGCGGATCCAGTTGGCGCCCGTCACCTCGCCGCAGCACGCGCACGGGTAGGAGTCAAATAGTTTGGCCGGCTCTGGCAGCGGGATGGTCGCCGGCTTGACGTCGAACAGGTCAGCCGGTTTCTGCGCCTGATAGTAGGCGAAGGATTCCTCGCGCGTCATCCCCTCCGGCCGCGGCCGGAGCACCAGGCGCACGGACTTGCCCGTGGCGCGGTTATAAAACGAGAACGCCTGTTTGCCGCGCATATGAAACAGCAGGTTGCCCTTGCCGATGCTGCACCCGAGCAGCGCCTGAATGGCGTCCACGC
>ERZ1504180.524-NODE-524-length-10701-cov-2.851024_pt1 | contig 10701 bp, 9 predicted proteins | sample MGYA00574903_ERZ1504180 | MGnify/ENA primary metagenome ERZ1504180 (study PRJEB39906, sample SAMEA3182061) | gut metagenome | biome: human; feature: gut; material: Stool; isolation source: human stools | place: Canada | collected 2013-01-14 ...
CTGTTATCCGAATAACAAATATAATTTATTTTTCATAATAACGTACCGGAAACGGATAAATTTCTTCCGTCCCGGGATTTTAACAGCGAACCGAGAGGGAAGCGCCGCCGGAAACAAGATGCCGCGACTGCCCCCATCCCGACAAAACTGCCTTCCGCAAACCGTATTCCACAAAAAACGAAGGCTGCCCCGAAGGGCAGCCCTCTATCATGAAATCATGCAGTCGTTTAGAATTTATAGGAAAGAACGACGCCCAGACGGGAGAGCGAAGGTTTGATACCGCTCTTCTGTACTTCGGTCGAACCCGGCGTGTTGTACATTGCGTAGAGGATGCCGCCGCCTACATAGAAGTCGAGACCCCAGCCGTGGTTCAGCTTCAGGTAGTAACCGTAGGAGAGACCGAGCATCGCAGCCTTCACGTTGGTAGCCCCCGTTGCACCGTGACCGCCGAGGGCGATTTTGTTGAACAGGTCGAAATTGGAGGAAGCTTCGCCGAAACGGCCTACCGTACCGTAAAGACCGAGATGGTGTCCGTTAAATGCTTCGCAGGTATACCACCTTGCCTCGAAAGTTCCCGTCCAGCCGTTGGCATAGATGGAGTTGTCACCGTTCTGCCACGGGTTGAAGATGACCGCATTGCCTTCAAAAGCCAAAGTCCACTTCGGAGCTACGGAAAACTCTATACCAAGATTTACCGAACCGAGACCAAGGTAGAGGGGGTTCCACTTGATTGCAGCTTCCTGAGCCACAGAGATGTTTGCAATAGCAAAAACAGCCATCAGAGAAACTAGTAACTTCTTCATAATTTAGATTTTAATAAATATTAGACTTTTGTATTTGTTTGTCTTCGCAATCAATCCGCTATGGTACTTAACACCGCTAAGGTAAAACATTTTTTCGAATAACACGCACGCTCTCCCGCATTTTTCCGTAAAAGTTATCAATAACCGCACCATTATGAATGTTTTCCGTAAAAAAGCACAACTTTCCGCAGCCATTTAACAACGTAAAAACTATCTTTGCAGGAGACGGCTCCGCCCGCGGTTTCTCCCTGTTTATGCCTAACAAATTTTAAGCCAGATTGGCGTCCGATTTGCATACGCATCCGCAGGAGCATTTCCGTAACATAAAGATACAAAAAAACGATAACCAAACTCTTACTACCATGAAAAAATTTTTACAGGAATTCAAGGAATTCGCGATGCGCGGCAACATGATAGACATGGCCGTGGGTATCATCATCGGCGCGGCTTTCGGCAAGATAGTCAGCTCGCTGGTAGCCGACGTCATCATGCCGCCGCTCGGACTGCTGATTGGCGGAGTGGACTTCACCGACCTCGCCATCACGCTGAAGAGGGCCACGGGCGACGACCCTGCGGTCCTGCTCCGTTACGGAGCTTTCCTGCAGACCGTCGTGGACTTCCTCATCGTCGCTTTCGCCATCTTCCTCATGGTGAAGGGTATCAATTCGCTGCAAACAGGCGGACAAGCCGGCCCCTGCCGCTCCGCCCGCACCTACCGCAGAGGAGAAACTGCTCACCGAGATACGCGACCTGCTGAAGAAGGAGACCGCCGAGGAGGGCCGGAACCGCTAACGGTTTCTATATTATACAAGGTAATACCGACATTCCCCGCGCTGTGACAGCGCGGGGAATTTGCGTTCGTTACGGTCCCCCTTCCTCCTGCCTCCGGAAATATCGACCGGACGCAGACAGCGGGTACGACGCAGGCGACCCCGCAAATCCGGCCGGAATTGCCTTGCTAAATCCGGTACGGGTATCTATATTTGCGCCCGCTATGAAAAGACCTTACAACATACGCGCAACGATACGCACAGCCGCAGCGGTATTGCTGCTGTGCGCTCCGGCAAAGGCCATGGCACAGGAGGCCAAACCATTCGCCCCGAAACTTTTCGGGGTACTGAAAACCCGCTTCGAAACCGATACGCAGACGGGCGACCTGCGGTTCAACATCAACAACGCACGCCTCGGCGTGAAAGGAGAGGCCGGCGGTACGGCAGGACTCTTCCGCTATCAGTTCCAGGCCGACCTCAACTCCGAAGGAAAGCTGAGTATCCTCGACACCTACGTAGCGTTCGCCTCCGGAGCCTTCGAGGTCTCGCTCGGTCAGCAGCTTTACCACTTCGGTACGGAACTGAGCCGTGGCCCCGGTAAGAACTACTTTGCGAGCAGCTCTTTCCTCACCACCTACGTAGGCAGTTACTATACGGAACGGAACGACAAAATCTCCGCTGCGGCAGGTAACCTCGGCGCGCGGGACATCGGCATCCTGTTCACGTACAAAGGAACGGAGCAGTTTCCGGTAGGCATCCTCGCCGGTCTTGTCAATGGCTACGGCATCAACAACATGGCATGGCACCGGAACGTAAACTTCGTCGCACGGCTGTGGATAGACCCGGGCCAGGTGGTGGACGGTTTCGGTATCGCAGGAAACTACTACACGGGCAAAACGCCGCTCGGGAACGACATCACGATGGCGGGCGGGGAACTCCGCTACATGAAAGAGCGATGGATAATAGAGGGCGAATACGCCAGCCGCTGGCTGGGAACCGCCAGCGGCACCGACCGGCTGGACCTGGCGGCCGTTCACGCCATCTACCGCCAACCCGTCCGGCAATGGGGCCCCGTGAAATTCATCGCTCCGATGATACGCTGGGACTACGGCCGCAACATCGCCCTGCTCGACCAATCCGACATCCTGCACCTGAACGCCCAGCGAATAACGGGCGGCCTCACGATAGGATTTGCAAAAAAGTTGTTGCAGTGTGAACTGAGGCTCAACTACGAACACTATCTCATCGACCGACGGCCGGCCGCGATAGAGGCCAACCCCGCTTTCCACAACAAGTTCATCGCCGAATTCTTCCTCGCCTTCTAATCAATGCGGCCACTGCCGCGTATGAGCGGAGATACGCTCCGCCGCAAGGCAAGACTTCCGCTGCCGCAGCGCAATCTCTGCCAAAGGCCGCACGACCCGAAGAAATAAGGCACGGAAGAACGAGAAAAAAAGCACGGCATATTTGCAGGAAACAAAATATTCACTACTTTTGTCCTGCTTTTACGGCGAGTTAGCTCAGCTGGTTAGAGCGCATGATTCATAATCATGAGGTCCCGAGTTCAAGTCTCGGACTCGCTACGAAACGACGGACAATACCTTACGGTATTGTCCGTCGTTTTTATGCTGCACAGGATGGATTTGTCCTCTCCGCACCGGATTTACCTACAAGAAATGCATAGGGTCGGGAAAGACATCCCGTCCTTTCTGGACAATACGAAGCAAACAGAAAACGCGAAAAAAGACAACAGACCTCAACGACCGGCACCGCCGGCGGAGGCGGCATCATCTATCCGTTTCGTCAGTTCGTCCATTCTTCGCTCCAGTTCCGACAGCCGTTCGCCGATATTCCCGCCGCCGCTTCCATAGGAGACCAGTGTGAACTTAACGTCCCAAACACCGCACAGGTCAGCGCGTTTCACGACTATATCCGGGAACTGCCGCCGGTCGGGACTGCCCGCGACAAGAAGCAGCTTCTCCGGGAAATTTTTATCGGCAATTACCCTCCGCACCATGAGTCCGCCGCTTCGAAGGGCAAAAACATACGGTGTAAGACCGTCGGTATCCACCGCACCGAAATCAACGATACGTTTACCGACCAGCACATCGCCGCTACGGAATTCGTCGGGCATTGCACCGTCCGCCACACAGGCAATACATTCGCCGTCCGAGGAGAGCACCGCAGGCATGCCGCCGCTCCGCAACCCTGCGCCGTCACCTACCGGACAGCTCCCTCCTGTCATGCCGACAGGCAACATGGAAGCGACGGGGACATCGTAAGCCCCTTCCACATCGCTCGCAACAGAAACATTTCCAATACGATGCCCGTACACAGAAGCATTTCCCGTTACCAGCCAGTTGAAATCCAATCCGGCGCACTTTTCGAAAACCAAATCGTAATCGATGGAATTACGGCTGTACCAATTGGAAACGGTCTGAGGACTCACCCCGAGAAACGAAGCGAGTTCGGTCTTGTTCCTAAGGCCGTAATGCGACATTATCCGATTAAGAATTTCCGATTTAAGCACTGCAAACAATACGTTTATTCGGACATCAGCTATTAACAGCCAATTAACAGATTGTGAATGACTTTACCCTACACTACCGACAAAAATAGGAAAAAATTACATACCATAAAACGACTGGAAAATTTCCTTTTCACAAATTCGTATACCGTTTTCCGGCACCGATAGCCGGACACTCCCCACCCCCGACCTGAAAGCGACGGCCGGGGCCCGGTCAACTCTTCCGCCCAAGACCGGAGGGACACTCTCTCCTCCGCATACCGCTTCTTCCGGCATACCTTCCCCTCGCCGTCATGCATACTCCGCCCCGACGGCAGAATGTCTGCCGTACCTTTTCTAAAACAAATCCATGAAAAACTCTCGCTTTCCATACGGCAGCATCGTGCCGTCAAAAGCCGGAACAAGCCATCTGCCGCCAGGTTCCGGAAATCACGGCATCGCACCGCGCTATCACTCTCACACTATAATAACGGACGATACGGAACGGAAATTTTGCGAAAGCTGCGGAATGCTCCGCCACCGAAGCGATACCCGGCACCGTTATCTTGCCTTACCGCTCTCGGCGGCAGCGGTTTCCCTGCAACGAAACGCCTGCAAACAGAGGTATGAATGCAGCCTGACATTCCGCAGCTCTCTGCGGGAGTGCTACTGAGAACCCGGTATGTGCGGAAACGCAACACCGAAGCCGACGGCCCGCCCCCGAAAGGCAGCGGATAATCCGCAAACTCACGCGCGCCGGAGCAAAAGAAGAAAAACAAGAGGCACTCCAAAGACGCAAAAACCGCGGCATTTCTGCCGCGGTTTCGTCATCCGCCCGTTCCGAAACCGGCACAAATCTTTACGTCTCCGGATAATCGGCGACCAGTCCGTCCGGCCCCGTATTCCGAAATTCATGGAACACATACCGACAGTCGGCGAACATTCTCCGCAGCGTCTCCCGTACCGGCGGGGTATGGATACCGGGCAGAAGCGTGGTACGCAGCTCGTACTCCGTGCCACCGCGCCGGAGAATCCCGATGGAGCGCAGAACGTTGTCCATCATCGCCTGCGACAGCGGCGTCACGGCTCCGTAATGTTCCGCATCCGGAAAATGCTTGATATCCATCGCCACGAAATCCACCGCTCCGGAGGCAATCAGTTGCCGGAGCATTTCGGGATTGGTACCGTTCGTATCGAGCTTCACACGATAGCCCAACGCCTTCACCCTCTCCAGAAAAGCGGGGAGTCCGGCGTGCAGCGTAGGCTCGCCGCCCGTAACCACCACCCCATCGAGCCAGCCGCGGCGGCGTGCGAGATAGTCGAACACCTCGCTCTCCGCCACATCGGGCCGCTCCCGCATCAGCGCCGGCACCACCAGCGCCGGATTGTGACAATAGCTGCAGCGGAAGTTGCATCCCTTGGTAAAGACCACCGCCGACAGCACGCCGTCCCAATCCACGAAGCTCTGTTTCACCAGCCCCCCGATGCGTATGCGCTCCTTCTCCATACCGCTCATACCGCTTCGGACGCCGCAGGTTCCTTCCAGCAGCAGGAAGCCGGATGCGACACGCCCTCCTGCTCCGTAATCATCCGGTCGAAAAGCCGTCGGTCGCGAAACTCTTCGCGCTTGCCCTCGTTCCACTGGCTCACCGGACGCATGTAGCCCACGATGCGGCTGTAGACCTCGGCACTGCGTCCGCACTTGGGACAGGTAAAATGCTCGCCCGACAGATAGCCGTCCTGCGGGCAGACGCTGAACGAAGGCGAGATGGTGATGTAAGGGAGCCGGAATCCGCCCGTCACCTTACGCACGAGCCGTTTGGCCGATTCGGGCGACATCTCGTGTTCCCCGGTAAAGATATGGAGCACCGTACCGCCCGTATAAAGTGTCTGCAACGGGTCCTGCTTTTCAAGCACCTCATATATGTCGTCCGAGTACCCGACAGGAAGGTGCGTGGAGTTGGTATAGTAGGGCTTCGCCCCGCGCTCCGTCCGTGCCTGCTGGTTGGCGGTGATGATATCCGGATAACGTTGCGTATCGATACGCGCGAACCGGTAGGCCGTACTCTCGGCCGGGGTAGCTTCGAGATTGTAGATATTGCCTGTCTCCTCCTGAAACTCCGCCATCACTTCGCGCATGAAGGTCATCACCTTGCGGCTGAAGGCACTCCCCTCCTCGGTGGCTATCGACACGCCGAGAAAATTCAGGCAGCATTCGTTCATGCCGTTGATGCCGATGGTGGAGAAATGGTTTTTCCAGAAGCAGCCGTAGCGGTCGTGCACCTGCCGCAGGTAGAATTTCGAATAGGGATAGAGCCCCTTCTCGGTATATCCCTCTATCACCTTGCGCTTCACTTCGAGACTGTCGCGGGCTATCTCCATCAGGTGACGGAGCCGCTGGAAAAAGAGCTCTTCCGAAGGGGCCTCGTAACCGAGACGCGGCATATTGATGGTCACCACACCGACCGAACCCGTCAGCGGATTGGCCGCGAAGAGCCCGCCGCCGCGTTTCATCAACTCGCGCTTGTCGAGCCGCAGGCGGCAGCACATGCTGCGCACGTCGTCGGGTTTCATATCGGAATTGACAAAATTGGAGAAATAGGGGATGCCGTACTTGGCCGTCATTTTCCAAATGCCGTCGTAGTCGGGATTCTCCCAGTCGAAATCGGGCGTTATGTTATAGGTAGGTATCGGGAAAGAGAAGAGACTTCCGGCCGCATCCCCTTCATACATCACCTCGGCGAAGGCCTTGTTCAGCAACATCATCTCCGGCTGGAAATCGCCGTAAACGGCATCTTCGAGCACGCGCCCGGCATGCACCACCCGTTCGTTCTTCAGGAAATCCGGTACCACGAGGTCCATGGTGATATTCGTGAACGGAGTCTGGAAACCCACCCTCGTCGGCACGTTCAGGTTGAAGAGGAACTCCTGCAGACACTGCTTCACCTGCGCATAGTCGAGGTTGTCGTAACGTACATACGGCGCAAGGAAAGTATCGAAGTTCGAGAAAGCCTGCGCTCCGGCAGCTTCGCCCTGCATGGTATAGAAGAAATTCACGATTTGTCCGAGGGCGGTACGCAAATGGCGGGCGGGTGCGCTCTGCGCCTTACCTTCCACCCCCTTGAAGCCTACCAGAAGCAGGTCGCGCAGGTCCCAGCCCACGCAGTAAACACTCAGAAAGCCGAGGTCGTGAATGTGCAGCGCACCGGAACGATGGGCCTGGGCTATCTCTTCCGTATAGAGTTTGCCGAGCCAGTACTGCGAAGTGATGCTCGTCGATATGTGCTGGTTGAGCCCCTGGAGCGAATAGGAGGAGTTGGCGCTCTCCTTCACCCGCCAGTCGTCCAGTCCGAGATAATCGTCGATGACGTCGAGGTTCGAGAACAGCTCCTTGCTCTGTCTGATTTCCTCGTGCTTCTTGCGGTAGAGCATATAGGTCTTGAGCAGGTCGAAATCGCCGCTGCGGTAGATGGCTTTCTCCACCGCATCCTGCACCCGTTCCACATGCGGGATACGCTCCCCTCCGGCAGCGAGCTCCGCGATGACCTCACCGGCCAGCCGGCGTGCCGCGGCACGGTCGGGACGGCCTGCGGCCCTCATGGCCTTGAAAATGGCCTGTTCGATTTTTTCCGGCCTGAATTCTGCAACGTCGCCGTTGCGCTTTACGATTTTCGTAAACTGAGTCTGTCCATTCATCTTCTTAGATGTTAAGAGATTAGAAATGGTAACTCCGGGAAATTGAATAAGACGGCGGCATCCATGCCCCCTGTCCGACAGCCTTTCGCCCGAAAGCTACGTTAATACGGCACCGGGCAGGTCTTCTGGCTCGTTCCGGGTTTTGCGCCTTCCCGGCCCTTCGGGGCCAGTGGCAAAGGATGCTCACCCTTCGCACCTGCCGCATACCGGCTCTGCGGGACTCTCCCGCCAGCGGGCATACGGTGTGCACGGAACTTACAGCTACGGGGATAGCTCCTGATTCTCACAGGATTCCCTTTTCATCCCCGGCCGCACCCGACGGGCGGCACGGGGAACCTGGTGTCGGGAACAAAATTAGCCAATGCCGTTCCGAAAACCCCGCCTCGCCGGGGAAGTTTTCACATAGTTTTCAACAATCCGCCTCCGCTGGCAGACCGGACGCCGAAAAGCGTCCGGCTCCGCAGCAGCTTCGGACAGGCCTCGTTTTGGAAAACCCGCGGCAATCCCTATCTTTGCTCCGACGATATGCCTCATCTCTACATCATAGCCGGATGCAACGGCGCGGGAAAAACCACCGCGTCCTACACCGTATTGCCGGAGATGCTCGGCTGTCGCGAATTCGTCAATGCCGACGAGATAGCCAGGGGACTCTCGCCGTTCAACCCCGGCAGCGTGGCGATTAAAGCAGGCAGGCTGATGCTCCAGCGCATGGACGACCTGCTGTCGGAAGGAACCGACTTCGCATTTGAAACCACGCTGGCCACCCGTTCTTACGTACGATTCATCGAACAGGCCCATGCCAAAGGCTACTTCGTGACGCTGCTCTACTTCTGGCTGCCGACACCCCAACAGGCCGTCGAACGCGTAGCCACCCGTGTCCGGGAAGGCGGACACGACATTCCCCGCGAAGTCATCTGCCGCCGCTACCGGATGGGACTCAAAAACCTGACCGCCCTTTACGCCCCCATCTGCGACTACTGGGCCATTTACGACAACAGTTCGGCAGACACGCAGGTGAAGATGATTGCTTCGGGCGGCCTCTCGGCAACATTGACCGTCGAAGATACGTTATCCTATAAATCGATTGTAACTTATGAGTGAGGTCGAAATCAAACAAATGCAGAAAAAAATCGAGGCTGGCATCCAATTGGCCCGCAAACGTCTGATAGAGAAGACGAAAAAAGAGGACGGAACGTTGGTCGTCATCCGCGACGGCAAAGTGGTGCACATTCCCGCACGGGAGTTGCGGTAACCGTCCGCCGGAATACGGAAAAGCGCAGGACCGCATGGTCCTGCGCTTTTTGCATCCCGCCCTCTTCGCAGTCGAATTCCTGCCGTCTCTGCAAATACGCTCGCCAACCCGTATCTCATATCCTATAAAATCCTCTCGACACCCATATGCGATACGCAGCCACGCACCGTGGCCTTATCATCACACCAAAATACGCTTTACAGGCAAATATCGCAACAAAACAAGCCGTCGGCATAGCGTATCCGCGCACACTGCAAAAGAAATCCGGCATCCCTGCGCACTTCTCCGTTTCTGCTGTATAAAAGGCAATTAATGAACCTTTCCGACCCGGCCTGACAGTCTGTAGCCCGGCAGCACAATAACATAAAAAGCCCGATAAGCACCGCATAAAACCGTTCATTTCTACAATTACATGAACACTATTAACGCATTTATCGGCAAAATCATAATACGATACGCCACAAACACAAAACGAACAGTTCTTTTCACGTAAAACGAGATGCCAAATACGAAAAAAAACGGTAAAATCAGGACCATAATTCACTTATATAGTCCCAAAACGGAATTAAGAAAATTAACGACCCTCAAAAACGTTAAATTTGATAATTAAACATTAATGACGTTCATGAACATCGTAAAGTTAAACGGCGAAGATACCGAACTGTACCGGCGCGTAGCGCATCTGGTAATGAACCGGGAAGTCCTCGCGAGCAACAACAACTATCCGTTCAAGACATCCTCGGAACACATCTGGTTCGTCGCCTGCGACGACGAAGGCCGCACCCTCGGATTCATCCCCGTGGTGCTCAGAAACAGGAAGGCGACGATAAACAACTACTATGCCGCCGAAGACGACGAAGAGGTATTGTGCCTGATGCTGACACAACTGATACAAGAGTTCAAAAAAGACTTCGCTATCATATCCGTCACCCAGAACAAACACATCCAGGCCTTCAGGCGCTGCGGGTTTTCGGTAATGTTCGAATGGGAAAAATACGTGAAAATGATATACAACGAAGATGACCAGAAAAAACGTTTATGAACTGACCTTAGAGCGTATCGATACCATATTCAATGAATTCGACAACGTATATGTTTCATTCTCCGGAGGCAAGGACAGCGCCGTGATGCTCAATCTGTGCATCGACTACATGCGCCGCCACCACATAGCCCGGAAACTCGGCGTATTCCACATGGACTATGAGGTACAGTACGAGGAGACCACCCGCTATATCGACCGCGTATTCGCTGCCAACAAAGACCTGCTGGAAATCTATCGCGTCTGCGTCCCCTTCAAAGTGACCACATGCACCTCCATGTACCAGACCTACTGGCGGCCGTGGGAGGAGGAGAAACGCGAACTGTGGGTACGCGAAATGCCGGCGGAGTGCTACACGGCACAAGACTTCCCTTTCTACTCGAAAGAGATGTGGGACTACGAATTCCAACTGCTGTTCGCGCAGTGGTACCACAGGCTCAAGGGGGCAAACCGTACCTGCTGTCTGGTCGGCATCCGAACGCAGGAGAGCTACAACAGATGGCGCACGATATACGCGGGAAAACGCACGTCGCAGTACCGGAACCTGGTCTGGACATGCCGCAACAGTCCCGACATCTACAACGCCTACATCCCTGTCTCTTATACACATCTCCGAGCCCACGAGACTAAGGCGA
>ERZ1504180.530-NODE-530-length-10645-cov-3.087913_pt1 | contig 10645 bp, 7 predicted proteins | sample MGYA00574903_ERZ1504180 | MGnify/ENA primary metagenome ERZ1504180 (study PRJEB39906, sample SAMEA3182061) | gut metagenome | biome: human; feature: gut; material: Stool; isolation source: human stools | place: Canada | collected 2013-01-14 ...
AAGAATTTACTACTTTGTCCAATAATAAGGTGACATTGAAGTTTTCTAATAAAGGAGGTCGTCTTTATGAGGCTGTTTTGAATGATTACATGGCCTATGATTCCACGAATGTGACTCTGTTTACCGGAGACGAAAACGACTATGGATTCATTATTCGTACGAATGCGCGTGTGATCGATACACGCGATTTATATTTTACTCCCGAAATCGATGGTAATGCTGTAAATATGATATTGCAGCTTGCCAATGGAAGTCAGATGGGCATTCGATATTCTTTGCCGGAAGACAGCTATATGTTGAAAATGGATATCTGGCAGAAAGATATGGACCGGGTAATTCCGTCGAGCGCTGTTTATTGGGATTTTATTTGGGACCAGAAAATGCGCCGTCAAGAACAAGGACGTATGTTTGAGGAGAGAAATAGTGCCTTGTATTATAAATTTGCAGGAGACGATGTAGAGCATTTGAGCGAGTCGGGTAACGATGAAGAGAAAGCGACTACGAGCCTCAAATGGATTGGGTTTAAAAACCAGTTTTTCTCTACTGCTTTTATTGCCGATGGAAAATTTAACGACGGAATTTTTACCTCTCGGTCTTTGGAAGAAGATAGATATTTGAAACAGTTTCATGCCGAGAGTACGATAGATTATGATTCGAAAGAGTCGCAGGTTGCCGGATTCAATATTTTTCTCGGACCGAATTCTTATCCGTTATTGTCCTCTTATGACGACGATCTTTCGGGAGACCAGACTCTCGATTTGGATAAGCTCGTTCCACTGGGATATAAGTTTTTCCGTTGGATAAATACGCTCATCGTTATACCGGTATTCACCTTCTTGGGTAAATTTTTCAGCAATTATGGCGTTATCATTTTGTTGTTGACGATATTTATAAAGCTCGTTTTATTCCCCTTCACGTATAAATCTTATAAGTCGCAGGCTCGTATGCGGGTTTTAGCCCCTCAAATTAAGGAGATTAATGATAAGTATCCGGGGCAGGATAAAGCGATGGAGCGTCAGCGTTTGACAATGGATCTGTACAGCAAGGCGGGAGTGAATCCTATGGGCGGGTGTTTGCCGTTACTTTTACAAATGCCTATTCTTATTGCGATGTTCACCTTCTTCCCGTCTTCTATCGAGCTTCGGGGTGAATCGTTCTTGTGGGCGAAAGATTTGTCGACCTATGATGCGATCGTAAGTTGGGACACTTATATACCGTTGATAACGCCCTATTTTGGTAATCACATCAGCCTTTTCTGTTTGTTGATGACTATTACCAACTTGATATACACCAAAATCAATATGCAGAATACCGCCGGACAACAACAGATGCCGGGTATGAAGTTCATGATGTATCTGATGCCCGTCATGTTCTTGGTATTCTTCAATAATTATTCGGCCGGGTTGAGTTATTATTATTTCTTGTCGTTGTTGATTACGATTATTCAAACCTATGTATTCCGTAAATGTATCAACGAGGAGAAGGTTCTTGCCGAGTTGAAAGAGAATCAAAAGAAACCTCGCAAGAAGAGCGGTTTCATGGCTCGGTTGGAAGAAGCGCAACGCCAGCAGCAGGCTGCGTTGAGAGAACAACAGAAGCAACGAAACAAACAACAGCGTCGTCGATAAATAACGAAGGGGAGCATTGCTCCCCTTCGTTATTTATGATAGTTTCGGATTTTTCCTGTTTTATTTTATGGGAAAGAATACCGGAAACATACTCCTTTTATATACGATCGGCAAGTGACAACTTCGTTCTCCATCGTTCTTTTTGGTAGTGGTGCAGGTCGTTTATGCGGCAATCAGTGCAGATGATTTTGTAGAAACTGTCTTAGTACCGAAGCATGATTGTGGGTGGCATCTTTTGAGGCATACAATAATGTTATTCGATCGTGGCTCTTTATTCTTTCGACGAAATCTTTTACAGAGTCGGAGTTTTCCAACTCTTTTGAATATAGCGATACGAATCCCTCCCAATGCTCTTGCGGATTCTCATGGAACCATCGGCGTAATGCGGGAGAAGGAGCAATGTTCTTCTCCCAGATATCATATTTCAGAGCCTCTTTTTTCGTGCCTCTGGGCCATAAGCGATCTATTAATATACGATAGCCGTCCGATACTTTTGGAGGATCGTATACCCGTTTTATATTGATTTGCATGGTTACCTATTTCCTTAATTCTTTTTCCATTTCAATAGTTCGTGGAAAGACTATATTGTTTTCGAGGTGAATGTGTTGGTGTAGGGCTTTTTCAAAAGATTTCAATCTGTCGAAAGCCAATCGGTAACTGTTGCAAGCATCTTTGGGGACTGTGTAGTTTTGGGTTAATCGGTTGATATGCTGGAATCGTTCTCCCTCAGCCTCGTGTTCCGACAACATTACCGAGATGGGAGCTTCGATCGAACCGCAATGGAAATCGGGTAAATGTTTGTGCTCTTCTCTGGCCTTAAACATTTCGTAGATATAAGGGAATAAAACTAATTCTTCTTTGTCGAGATGGCTGTAAAGGCTTTCGAGCGAGTCGTGAAAGAGAGTACGTATTTTGTATAGTTCCGGGTGGCGGTCTCCGTGGACATTACAAACTTTGTCCAAGAGATGTAATAATTCTGGTCCGTGCGAGCGAATGTTGCGGTGGTGGATTTTGAGAATATAGTCTATGAGCAAATCGATAGGCCAATTGGTAAAATCGATGTTTCCGTGAGCAGACGATGGAGTGTTTTCGAGTTCTTTTTGGACTTGGTCGAGTTCTACATTTGCATTTTTACAGGCTTCGAGCAACGGTGTGGAACCGTGGCAACAGTAGTCGATACCGTATTTTTCAAATACGTTCGCCGCTTCGTATTTGTCGGCGACAATTTGGCCGACAGTCTGGGTTTCGTAGGATTTCATATTCCAATATATTTTTATTTCCCGGAAATTCCCGGTATTGTCAATACAATTTATCGAAGAAAAAGTTTCGAGGTTTATGGTTATTTATTCTATACGTTCGGGTATAAGAAAAGAGATTATCCCAACGAGCGAGATAATCTCTTTTCTATATGGTAATCTATATTTGCCGGTTAGTTATTTTCGGGGCGTAATTTTCGAACGGTTACACCGGCTTGCCACATCTCGCTTTCTCGCAACTCTTTCAACTCTTTGTTCAGTCCATCGCGATATCCCTCTTTACTGTTCGTGTCGATAGAACGTTGAGCTTCGTTCCCTTTGGCTACCTCTTCATACAGTTCTTCGAATACGGGTTTGGTAGCATCACGAAACTTTTTCCACCAGTCGAGAGCTCCTCGCTGGGCTGTTGTCGAGCAGTTGGCATACATCCAGTCCATGCCGTTTTCGGCGACAAGAGGCATCAGTGATTGGGTAAGCTCTTCGACCGTTTCGTTGAATGCTTCCGAAGGGCTGTGTCCGTGTGCGCGCAGTGTGTCGTATTGTGCGGCGAAAATACCTTGAATGGCCCCCATGAGAGTTCCCCGTTCTCCGGTAAGGTCGGAATAAACCTCGCGTTTGAAAGTAGTTTCAAAAAGGTATCCCGAACCGACTCCGATACCGAGAGCTATAACTTTCTCTTTGGCGTGCCCGGTCGCATCTTGGGAAATAGCATAGCTCGAATTGAGCCCCCGACCTTGCAAGAACATGCGCCGTAAACTGGTTCCCGAACCTTTGGGCGCAACCAGTACTACATCGACATCGGCAGGAGGAACGATACCCGTGCGCTCTTTGTAGGTGATGGCGAATCCATGAGAAAAATAGAGCGTTTTACCGGCGGTAAGATGTTTTTTCACTTTGGGCCATACCTCTATTTGAGCTGCGTCGGAAAGAAGGTATTCGATAATTGTTCCACGCTGGCAAGCCTCTTCGATTTCGAAAAGCGTTTCGCCGGGAATCCAGCCGTCGGCCACCGCTTTATCCCATGTCTTCGAACCTTTTCTTTGTCCGACGATGACATTAAATCCGTTGTCCCGCAAGTTCATACTTTGTCCGGGACCTTGTACGCCGTATCCGATAACGGCGATGGTTTCGTCTTTGAGGATTTCTCTTGCCTTTTCCAATGGAAATTCTTCCCGGGTGACTACATTTTCGTCAACACCGCCAAAATTCATGATTGCCATTTTCTTTTTTGTTTAGAGGTTAATTAAATTGGTTTTATCTGTTTTCAAATATGATTCTTCCTTTGCAGTACACGGTTTGGTCGTCCCGTATTTCTAAGGTAAAATGATCCGGTGCTTCTTCCTCTTTCAGCAGTTGCAGGGTAGAACCGTATCGAGCTTCGTTGGCATAGCTTATCTCGAATCGTCGGATACGTTGTTTGTCATACCGTTCGAAAGGGAAAAGGTCGAGTTCGTGCTCGATGTATTTCACACTGTTGACGTGTCGGTTCAAATCTATATCGTTATAAGTCACAGGATAGATTACTGCATTTTCGTCATGTACATCGCGTACTCTCGATTGCTTTTCGATGGGACATGCTTTGTCCGATATGTTCTCGGCGATATATTCGAATTGACTTATATCTACCGATGTGCGACTATCCAAATCGATAACGACCCAAATCGTGCGGGCATATCCGCAGGGAGAGCCGTCCTCTCCCAGTATGGCGAAGTTTCTCGATGAAAAATGCTTGTTATACCCTTCGATCCATGTTTGTAAAGTATAATGCTCGTTGATGAGCGGATAACGGTACATTTCGACGGTGAGCCGGGAAAGTACCCATACTTGCCGGTTTTTGATGAGCGTACTATATCCCACGCCCCACGATTCGGCATGTAACGTAGCCACTTCGAGTATTCGTTTGGCGAGCAGGGTGAGCGGCAACTCCTGTTGACCGTTTCCTTCGGCCGGCTCTACGGTATAAGTTTTGGAGTAGACCGGTTCTGTTTGTCGTTTGGATTGTTCTTCTTTTTCTTTCATAGTTGGTTTTGTCGGTATTGTTGTTCTTGTAGGAATATGCTTACGTGCTCGACGGTTGATTTGGTTATGGCGACACGTCCCGACCGGACGAATTGCATAACGTCGTATCGACTCAGTTCTTCGAACAGAGATTGAGTTTCGTCGGGGTGGCCCGATTTCTCGATGACGGTATATGTGCGGTTTACTTCCAAAATGCGGGCATTGTGTTTGCGAATCAAATCTTCGATGCTCCTGTCGTCCAATAGTTTGTCGGTAGGAACCTTGTAAAGTGCGACCTCTTGAAAAATGATTTCGTCGTCGGTATAAAAGAAGGCGCGTAATACGTCTATTCGTTTTTCTATCTGCTTGACCAGTTTTTCCATCGTTTCGCGGTCGCTGTATGTCGTGATGGTAAATTTGTGTACACCTTCGATAGCTGATCCCGATACCGACAGGCTTTCGATATTGAGCTGTCGGCGTGTAAAGATAATCGAAATCTGATTCAGCAATCCTACTTGGTTTTCAGAATAAACGGTTACGGTATATAATGTCTGTTGAGTCATATCGGTCTTAATATTTTTCAGTGGCGTTGAGCATGATATGGGTTACACAGCTCCCGGCGGGAGTCATCGGGAATACCATGCAATCCGGGTCTATTTGTACATCGAGCAGGTAAGCTCCGCGGTGGTCGAGCATACGTCGTATGGCAGAGTCGAGTTCTTCGCGGGTGGCGACCCTTTCGCCGGCTATGCCGTAAGCTGCCGCCACGCCCGTAAAATCGGGATTCAGCATTGGGGTTTCGGAGTAGCGATGGTCGAAGAACAGGTCTTGCCATTGTTTTACCATACCCAAGAAATTATTATTGAGAATAATGATCTTCACATCGATACCATATTGCATGATTGTACCCAATTCTTCGATTGTCATTTGCAGTCCTCCGTCTCCGGTAAAAAAGCAGACCGTGCGGTCGGGATTGCCTATCTTGGCTCCGATAGCGGCGGGAAGGCCGAACCCCATAGTGCCCAATCCGCCGGAGGTAACGATACTGCGGGATCTTTTGAACCGGTAATATCGGGCCGATAGCATTTGGTTTTGTCCCACGTCGGTCACGAGAATACTGTCGTTGCCTGTGGCTTCGGATACCTTTCGGGCGACCTCTCCCATATTCATCAATGGTTTCCGGGGGTGTATCTCCGGTTCTATGACCTTTTCTTTTTCCACCTTTTCACACACAGAGAAAGATTCTATCCATTCGGAGTGTTCGGCGGGAGCGATTTTTTCATTCAGCTTTTGCAATACGGCACGGGCATCACCCAGTACTGATACATCGCACTTCACGTTTTTGTTAAATTCCGACGGGTCGATGTCTATATGAATTACTTTGGCTTGTCGGGCATATTGTTTCAAGTCGCCCGTTACTCGGTCGTCGAACCGCATGCCGATGGCGATGAGCAGGTCGCATTCGTTGGTCTTGATGTTGGCGGCTATGCTGCCGTGCATGCCTAACATGCCTTTGTATAGGGGGTGGCCGGTCGGCATTGCCGATAATCCCAACAGAGTGCAACCTACTGGTATATCGGCTTTTTCGGCCAGCTCCGACAATTCCTTTTCAGCATGGGAGATAACTACCCCCTGACCGGCGAGTATGAACGGTTTGCGAGACTGGTTGATAAGCCGGGCGGCTTCCTCTATTTCGCCGGGTTGTATGTCGGGATAAGGGTTGTAGCTGCGAATGAATTGACAGGGCTTGTAGTCGAATTCGGTCATTCCCGTTTGGGCATCTTTGGCAATGTCGAGAACCACAGGACCCGGACGACCGTTCCCGGCGATGTAAAAAGCTCTTGCTACCGCCCAAGCTATTTCTTCGCTGTGACGTATCTGGTAACTCCATTTGGTCACCGGCTGGGTGATTCCTACGACATCGGTTTCCTGAAAAGCGTCCGAGCCCAATAGGGGAGAGGCAACCTGCCCGGTGATGACGATGAGCGGCGTACTGTCCATCATGGCATCCGAGAGCCCCGTGATGATATTGGTGGCAGCGGGACCCGAGGTGACCATGACGACTCCGGTCTTCCCCGATACTCGTGCGTACCCTTGTGCGGCATGTGTAGCTCCTTGTTCGTGTCTCACGAGGATATGTTTCAATTTGTCTCGATAATCGTAGAGAACATCGAATACGGGCATGATGGCTCCTCCCGGATATCCGAATATATACTCTGTCTTTTCTGCGATGAGCGATTTGATGAGCGCTTCCGCTCCGCTTATTTTCTCTGTTGCCATAGTCGTTTTGTACAATTGGGACTCTGTTTCTTAGATAATTCGTCCTGCGCCTTTATCGGCCGAGCTTACTAAGGCTGCATAGGCTTGCAGGGCTTTCGATATGTTTCGTGTTCTGTGTCGAGGGGTGAATGCCTCTTTTCCCCGGGTATTTTCTTCTGCTCTGCGACGTTCCATTTCTGTTTCTTCGATAAGCAGGTTGATGCTGCGGTTGGGAATGTCTATTTCGATGAGGTCGCCGTTCCGCACTAATCCTATGTTTCCGCCGGCAGCTGCTTCGGGCGAGATATGTCCGATGGAAAGTCCCGATGTCCCTCCTGAGAAACGCCCGTCTGTAATGAGGGCACAGGCTTTGCCGAGGTGTTTCGATTTGATATACGAGGTAGGGTAGAGCATCTCTTGCATGCCGGGGCCTCCTTTGGGTCCTTCGTAGATGATGACGACCACGTCTCCGCTCTTCACTTTCCCGCCGAGTATGCCTTCGCAAGCCTCTTCTTGCGATTCGAATACTTTGGCTCTTCCTTTGAAGCGGAAAATGTTTTCGTCCACTCCGGCTGTTTTAACGATACAGCCGTCTTGGGCGATATTACCGAAAAGTACGGCCAGTCCACCGTCTTTGACATAAGCGTGTTCGAAATCGCGAATACACCCTTTCGAACGGTCGGTATCGAGCTTGTCGTAATAGTTTTCCTGAGAGCCCATCACGAGGTTGAACCGGTTGCCCGGTGCGCTTTTCCAAAGCCTTTCCGCTTCGGGGGGACATGTTCCGTTTCGTATCGCATACAGTTCGATGGCTTCGGTTAAGGACAGTCGATCTACTCGACGGACAGATGTGTCTATCAGCCCCTCTTTTTCGAGTATGGCGAGAATCGAGAGAATACCTCCCGCACGGTTCACGTCTTGTATGTGATAGTGCGAATTGGGTGCTACTTTACAAAGCACCGGCGACTTGCGGGACAGGGTGTCTATGTCTTGTATCGTAAAGTCTACTCCGGCCTCTTGGGCTATGGCGAGCAGGTGCAATACCGTGTTGGTAGAGCCCCCCATGGCAATATCGAGAGTCATCGCATTGAGGAATGCCGCGCGAGTAGCGATGTTACGGGGCAATACGCTTTCATCGCCGTCTTGGTAATAAGCCCGGCAGTTCTCCACGATTTGTCGGGCAGCTTGTATGAATAATTGTTCCCTGTTGCGGTGGGTCGCTACGACAGTACCGTTTCCGGGAAGAGCTAGACCGATGGCTTCGTTGAGGCAGTTCATGGAGTTGGCGGTAAACATGCCCGAGCAGGAACCGCAGGTAGGGCATGCGGCATGTTCTACTCGGCGTACTTGTTCGTCGCTTATGGTTTCGTCGGCCGATTCGACCATGGCATCGATTAAATCGAGTCCTTTCCCATCGAGCTGCCCCGCTTCCATAGGACCTCCCGATACGAAGATGGTAGGAATGTTGAGCCGCATGGCCGCCATGAGCATGCCCGGTGTGATTTTATCGCAATTACTGATACAGATCATGGCATCGGCCTTGTGTGCATTGACCATATATTCGACGCTGTCGGCGATGAGGTCGCGGGAGGGAAGGGAATAAAGCATGCCGTCATGTCCCATAGCTATGCCGTCGTCGATAGCGATCGTGTTGAATTCGGCGGCAAAGCATCCTAATTTCTCGATTTCTTTTTTTACCGTTTGCCCTATTTCATGCAGATGTACATGGCCGGGAACGAATTGGGTGAACGAATTGACGATTGCGATGATGGGGTTTCCCATCTCCGTTTCTTTCATGCCGTTGGCTCTCCATAGAGCTCTCGCTCCTGCCATTCTCCTTCCGCCAGTGCTCGTCGCACTCCGCAATTGATGTTTCATAATCTGTACTCATTAAAAGAAAAACCTTTCCGAAGTGTGGAAAGGTTTTTACAATTACTCTAATTTAACATTCTATGAGAAGTAACTACATACGCCTTTCCACCTTACCGACTCACGACAAGAAGCTCGCTAATGACCGATAGAGAAATGACGTGTAGTAACATAATTATCACATAAATATTGTTTATGATGTTGCAAATGTATAACTATTTTGTGATATAAACAAATAATTTGAAAGAAAATATGTACTTGCTATTTTAAATTGCTTGTATTCGCAGAGTTCATTGTAATAAATGAAAGTAAAAAACATCGTATAACTGTGTGATTGAAACCCGGTTAATTTTTGTCTTCTTGCTTCTGCCTAAGGAATGGCTGGAATTGAAAAAAATAAAGTGTATATTTGCAAGGTTTTATCCATCGAGAAAAATCAAGTTATCGGAGAAGCGTTGAAAATTCGTCGAGTTATAAAGGCAAGTTTAGGAGCGATCGTCGGTATTGTTCTGGTTGCGTGTAGTCCTACCCGCCATGTCCCGGACGGTAGCTATTTGCTCGACCATGTAAAGATAGAGACCGATGATAAGTCGGTGAAACCTTCCGATTTGAAATCCTATTTGCGTCAGGAGCCTAATCACCGTATGTTCGGGTTGTTCCGCTTTACGCTCGGGCTATATAATTTGTCGGGAAACGATTCGACCAAATGGTATAACCGTTGGGTAAGGAATGCCGGCACACCCCCGATAATTTACGACCCGGTTTTGATAGAAAATTCTCGTATGCAAATGGAGAAGGCCATGAATAATAAGGGGTACATGGCTGCTCGGGTCGATGTCGATACGGTTTCGAAAGGTAAACGTATGGACGTGTTCTATCGAGTCTCGGCAAATACGCCGCATTACATAGACGATATAGACTATCGTATTTCAAACGATACGATTTCCCGGCTTGTCGAGCGGCAATATGCCTCTCATTCGCTTTTGAAGAAAGGATCGAATTTCGATAGAAATGTGTTGGACGAGGAAAGGCAACGTATTTCCGATATGTTGCGGCGCGATGGCTTTTATGCTTTTAATAAAGAACTGATTACCTATACGGCAGATACCGCCGACCGTTCGAAAGCAGTCGATCTCACTATGAATCTCGTTCCTGAGTCTGTTGCCAATGCTTCGGGGTATCGTCCGTACGAACGGTATTATATGAGGAAAATCTATTTTGTGTTGTCTTATGACCCGACGGCGACCGACCAAATCGATGTTGCCAATGCCGGTACATATAAGAATTATTATTTCGTGGAAGGCGATCGCCCTTATATTCGACGGGAAACATTGGTGGAGAATTGTTTCATTCGTCCGGGGTTGTTGTTCAGTAGTCGAGATGTGGACAATACCTATACGGCATTCGGGAGATTGCGTATTGTCAAATATGTCAATATTCGCTTCGAGCCGGCCGGTCGGAACGACGAAGGTGTAAATCAATTGGATTGTTATATCTTGCTCAGCAAGGATAAGCCGCAGTCTGTCTCGCTCGAATTGGAAGGTACTAATTCCGAGGGCGATTTAGGTTTTGCCGTGGGAGCTACTTATCAACATCGTAATATCTTCAAGGGTTCCGAAACTTTTTCGGCTAAGG
>ERZ1504180.543-NODE-543-length-10264-cov-3.017436_pt1 | contig 10264 bp, 5 predicted proteins | sample MGYA00574903_ERZ1504180 | MGnify/ENA primary metagenome ERZ1504180 (study PRJEB39906, sample SAMEA3182061) | gut metagenome | biome: human; feature: gut; material: Stool; isolation source: human stools | place: Canada | collected 2013-01-14 ...
CTCCGGGCCTCCGGCCTGGACGTGGGCCTGCCGGACGGGCAGATGGGCAACAGCGAGGTGGGCCACACCAACATCGGCGCCGGCCGGGTGGTGTTCCAGGACCTGCCCCGGATCACCAAGGCCATTGCCGACGGGAGCTTTGATGAAAATCCCGCCTACCGGCACGCCATGGACGCCTGCCTGGAGAAGGGCACCTCCCTGCACCTGATGGGCCTGCTGTCCGACGGCGGCGTCCACTCCCACCTGGAGCACCTGTTCGCCCTGCTGCGGCTGGCGAAGCGAAGGGGCCTGGAGCATGTGTATCTCCACGCCTTTCTGGATGGGCGGGATGTATCCCCCACCTCCGGCGCAGACTTTGTGGCGCAGACCGTGGCACAGTGCCGGGAGATCGGCGTGGGCAAGATCGCCACGGTCATGGGCCGGTACTATGCCATGGACCGGGACAAGCGCTGGGACCGGGTGGAGGCGGCTTACGACGCCATGGTGTACGGCGAGGGCGCCGTGCAGAATCCAGACCCGGTGGCCGCGGTACGGGAGTCCTATGACCGGGGCGTCACCGACGAATTCGTGGAACCCGTGGTCTGTGATGCCGAGGGCACCATCTCCGACAATGACAGCGTGATCTTCTTCAACTTCCGGCCCGACCGGGCCCGGGAGATCACCCGGACCCTGGTGGACCCGGAGTTCGACGGCTTCACCCGCCAGTTTTTCCCCGTGACCTTTGTGTGCAACACAGAGTACGACGCCTCCATGCCCAATGTGGAGGTGGCCTTCCCCCGGGTGACGGTGCGCAATGGCCTGGGGGAGTATCTCAGCCAGATGGGCATGACCCAGCTGCGGATCGCGGAGACGGAGAAGTACGCCCATGTGACCTTCTTCTTCAACGGCGGGTCCGAGACTGTCTTTCCCGGTGAGGACCGGGTACTGGTGCCCTCCCCCAAGGTGGCCACCTACGATAAGCAGCCGGAGATGAGCGCGGCGGAGGTGACGGACAAGTGCGTGGAGCGCATTGAGTCCGGCGCCTATGACGTGATCATTCTGAACTTTGCCAACTGCGACATGGTGGGCCACACCGGCGTCTATGACGCGGCGGTGAAGGCCGTGGAGACCGTAGACAGCTGCGTGGGCCGCGTGGTGGACGCCACACTGAAGATGGGCGGCATCGCCATGATCACCGCCGACCACGGCAACGCCGAGCAGATGGCGGAGCCGGATGGCAGCCCTATGACCGCCCATACCACCAATCCCGTACCTTTCATTCTCTGCGGCGCGGGGACCGAGCTGCGCCCCAACGGCCGCTTGGCGGACATCGCCCCCACCATGCTGGACGTGATGGGCCTGGCCTGTCCAGAGGACATGGACGGCAAGACGCTGATCGTGAAGTGACCAATTTCTGAGAGAAAAGAGACCGCTGGAAAGCGGTCTCTTTTTGTATAATTCCTGGAAATCCTGCCCATACTTCCCTCAGACCCAAGATCGAGGGAGGTATGATACATGGCAAATAAAGTCAAATCCCTGCTGGGCGGGCCAGGCTTTTACGCGGTCCTGGCCCTGTGCGTCCTGGCGGTGGGCGTGGGCGGCTACTTTCTGCTGTTTGGGGAACCGGCACAGACGGAAGCGCCCACCGGCCCGGACACGGCAGCCTCCGCACCGGTGGAGGACCTGCCGGAGCACGAACCGGTGGTGGAGACCGTGCCTCCGGAGGAACCGGAGGAGGAGACGGAGCCCGTCGTCATGCCGGAGGTGACCATCCCGGTGGATGACACGCCCGTGGTGGCAGAGGAGCCCCATGTGGTGGTCCTGCCCATCCAGGGAGAGGTGCTGACGGCATTCTCCGTGGACCAGCTGCTGTACAATGAGACGCTGGACGACTGGCGGACCCACGACGGGGTGGATATCGCCGCGGCGGAAGGCGATGCCGTCCTGGCCGCCTGCGCCGGGACGGTCTCCTCCATCACCGACGATCCCCTGATGGGCACCACCGTGGTGATCCAGCACAGCGGCGGCTATGAGACCACCTATGCCAATCTCCAGGCGGAGCCCGCCGTGGAGACGGGCGACACGGTGTCCGCCGGGCAGACCATCGGCGCAGTGGGAACCACCGCCGCGGCGGAGGCCGCCCAGGGCGCCCACCTGCACTTCTCCGTTGCAAAGGATGGGGAAGCTGTGGACCCGGACGCATTTCTCAACAGCTGACGCAGCAGCGGCGGAACGGCCTTTGCCGTTCCGCCGCTGCTTTTCTCTGGAGTCAGGCCGCCCGGCTGCCGATCCGCTCGGCAACGGCCCGCATGGTCCGGCGCAGGAAGATAGCGCTCAGTACCAGGGACACCAGTTCGGAGATGGGAAAGGCCAGCCACACCAGCGTCAGGACGCCGGTGTGGGACAACAGCCATGCCACCGGCAGCAGCACCACCAGCTGGCGGCACACAGAGGTAATCAGACTGTACAGCGGGTTGCCGATAGCCTGACACACGGAACCGGCAATGATGTCGAAGCCCGCCAGCACGAAGGACACGGAGATGATCCGCAGGGCCACGGAGCCGATGGAGAGCATCTCCTCCGAGGCGTTGAAGAACATCAGCAGCTGCTGGGGGAAGAGCTGGAAAATCAGGCATCCCACAGCCATGATGGCCATGGCGGTGCAGATGGTCAGCTTGATGGTCCGCTTCACCCGGGGCAGGCTGGCGGCGCCGTAGTTATAGCTGACGATGGGCACCATGCCGTTGTTCAGGCCGAACACCGGCATGAAGACGAAGCTCTGAAGCTTGAAGTATGCGCCGAACACGGCGGTGGCCGTCTTGGTGAAGGAGAAGAGGATCTTGTTCATGCCGAACACCATGGCGGAGCCGATGGACTGCATGACGATGGAGGGGAAGCCCACCCGGTAGATCTCCGCCGCCACCTTGCCGTGCCAGCGGATCTCCCGGGGCAGGATGTGGATGTCCGGATTGCATTTGAGGTTCAGCACCAGGGCAGCGGCGGCAGCCACAATCTGCCCTGCCACCGTGGCAATGGCGGCGCCGGCCACCTCCATCCGGGGCAGGCCGAACCAGCCGAAGATCAGGATGGGGTCCAGCACGATGTTGATGAGGGCGCCGGTAAGCTGGGTGCACATGGCCAGGAACGTGCGGCCGGTGGACTGCAGCAGCCGCTCAAAGCAGAACTGGCTGAAAATACCGATGGAGCAGCCCAGGCAGATGGAGGCGTAATCCACGCCGTAGTCGATAATCACCTGTTCTCCCCCGGCCTGCAGCTCAAAGAAGGTCCGGGAGAAGAAGATGCCGATCAGGGCGAATAGCGCGAAATTGCACAGGGCCAGAAAGATGCCCGTGTTGGCAGCCCGGTCCGCCATGGCCTGATTCTTCTCTCCCAGGGACCGGGAGAGGAGCGCGTTGATGCCCACAGCGGTGCCTGCGCCGAAGGCGATCATCAGGTTCTGCAGGGGGAAGGCCAGGGACACGGCATTCAGGGCATCCTCGCTGATCTGTGCCACGAACACGCTGTCCACCACATTGTAGCAGGCCTGGACCAGCATGGAGATCATCATGGGGACCGCCATGTTGGTCAGCAGCCGTCCGATGGGCAGCACGCCCATCTTGTTCTCCTGGGGCGCCGCGCCCTGGGGGAATTTTTCTGCCATGGAAATTCCAACATCCTTTCTCATTCAGAGAGACGTGACACGGGGACCACCCCGCGCCACGTCTCATATTTTGATTTCTCTATTAGGTTGCGGCTCCGGAAAGCCGGGCATCCGGAAGGATGCGTGGACGATTTATTTTTTCAGCTCACCGGTGGCCAGCTGAGTGAGATACGCGTTGATGAAGCCGTCCAGATCGCCGTCCATAACGTTGTCGATGTTGCCGGTCTCATAGCCGGTGCGGGTGTCCTTCACCATCTGGTAGGGCATGAACACGTAGGAGCGGATCTGGCTGCCCCACTCGATCTTCATCTGCACGCCCTTGATATCGGAGATCTTCTCCGCGTGCTGCTGCTGCTTCAGCTCCACCAGCTTGGCCCGCAGCATCTTCATGCAGTTGTCCTTGTTCTGAAACTGGCTGCGCTCCTGCTGGCTGGCCACCACGATGCCCGTGGGCTTGTGGATGAGGCGCACGGCGGATGAGGTCTTGTTCACGTGCTGGCCGCCGGCGCCGCTGGCCCGGTAGACCTGCATCTCAATGTCCTCCTCCCGGATCTCCACCTCGTCGTCATCCTCGATCTCGGGCATGACCTCCACCGCGGCAAAGCTGGTCTGCCGGCGGGCGTTGGCATCAAAGGGAGACACCCGGACCAGCCGGTGGACGCCGTTCTCACTCTTCAAAAGGCCGTAGGCATTATCCCCCTGGATGGCAATGGACGCGGACTTGATGCCCGCCTCGTCGCCGTCCTCATAGTCCAGGATCTGATAGGTGAAGTCGTGGCGCTCCGTCCAGCGGGTGTACATCCGGTAGAGCATCTGGGCCCAGTCCTGGGCCTCGGTGCCGCCGGCGCCGGCATGGAAGGTCAGGATGGCGCTGTGGCCGTCGTACTCCCCAGAGAGGAGCGTGGCCATCCGGGACTCCTCGATCTTCTCCTCCAGGGTCTGGAAACCGGACTTCAGCTCTTCCAGCAGCTCCTCATCCTCCGCCTCCTGGCCCATCTCGCACAGGGCCGTCAGATCCTGCCACTCGGTCACCAGCTTGTCCTGGCGGGCGATCTTGTTCTGCAGCTGCTTGAGGCGCTGCTGCACCTTCTGGGATCGCTCCAGGTCGTTCCAGAAGCCGTCCTGGGCGGTCTCGTCCTCCAGCTTTCGGGCCTCCGCGCGGGCGCTGTCCATGTCCAGCGCGGCGGAGAGCTTCTCCAGCTCGGGCCCCAGGTCCCGGAGCCTCTGCTTATATTCGTCGTATTCGATCAAAGCCATGTGCTCTCTCCACTTCCTCAAATTTCATTAGCCATAGTATTATATCGGAGGAACGTTTGTTTGTAAAGAAAAACCCGTAAAAAAACGGAAAATCCCGGGCCGTCTGTGTATTTCAGGGGACAATTTCGTTTTCCAGGATGCGGCCGGACCGGAATCTTTTTTCCCGAATGGCGAAAAGTTCATAATTTGTTCATGATTGCCGGGCACTTTCCCGGTATGTTACATGTAGAGAGATAGAAGCTGGAAGCAAGCTTTTTGGAATATGATGGAGGAAAGAGGACTATGAAAACATTTTGGAAGAAAAAGCTCCCGGCGTGTCTGCTGGCGCTGGCGCTGCTGGCCGGAACCGTTCCCATGGCGTCTGCGGCCTCGGCGGATCTGACGTACGATGTGGACGAGGACAGCGGCGTCTGGCTGGATGCGGATGACTTTCAGGAAATCTATGAGGACGACAACGGCGGATACCTTGAATACGTGGAATTCACCGATTATGATGACTTTGACGATTACGGCTATTTTACCTTCGAGGACTTTGACCGTTACGGGTTCGACGACGTGGATTCCAAGGCGCTGGAGAACTACGAATTTTACTATGACCGTGCTGATGCGGACGATTACGACATCGACCTGGACACGCTGCGGTTTGAGACCTATGACAACATCGACAGCGACACACTGGATTTTGATGTCAGGCTGTACGGCGACGAAGGGTCATTCTATGCAACGGTCCGCATTGATGTGGAGGGTGGCTCCCGCTCCGGCTCCGGCGACGTGGGGCTGACCTACAAGGTGGACCCCGGCGACGATGTAACGGTGGACGCCGAGGACTTCTGGGATCTCTTCGACGAGGAAGACGGCCGCTATGACGAGCTGGAGTATGTGGAGTTCACCAGCTACGATGATTTCGATGACTTCGGATATTTCGGTGCAGACGGATACGACAGCGATGACTATATCCCGGACTATGAGCTCAATGACAGCGATCTGGACGATGCCATGTTCTATTACGACGAGAACGACGTCTGGTACGACTATGACTTTGAACTGGACACGCTGACGTTCTACGCCGACCGGAACGCCGACGCGGACACCCTGGCCTTTGACTTCACCATGCACGGCGTGGACGGTGACAAGGTATATGGCACTCTGTACACCGACTATGACGACTTTGACGATTATGGCTGTTTCTACGCCGACGGATACGATTCCGACGACTACACCCGGGATTACGAGCTGAACGACAGTGACCTGGACGACGCCGTGTTTTACTATGATGAGGACGATATCTGGGACGACTATGACTTCGAGCTGGACACGCTGACCTTTGCGGCGGACCGGAATGCCGATGAAGACACCCTGACCTTTGACGTCACCATGCGCGGCGTGAAAGGCGACAAGATCTCCGCCACCCTCACCATTGAGATCGGCAAGGGCAGCGGCACCGGCACCAAGGTGAAGGGCGATATCATTTACGAGGTGGATCCCGACGACAGCGTGACCTTTGACCGGGACGACTTCTGGGATTTCCTGGATGACGAGACCGGGGACGATCTGGAGTATGTACGGTTCACCGACGCCGACGGACTGGACGACTGGGGCGAGCTGTACAGCTACGACTACGATGATGACCGGACGTACTTTGACGAGAGCGACCTGGACGACGGTTATTTCTACTACGACAGCAAGGACCTGTTCTACGACGAGGACTTCACCCTGGATGACCTGACCTTTGTGGCGGACAGGGACGCCGACGGCAAGGTGGTGGAGCTGGACTTCACTGCCTACGGTGAGGACGGCGACAAGGCCTACGGCACCGTGGCCATCGCCATCGGCGATGTGGGGGGAACCAGCGTGGCCGCAGAGGGCGGCGATATCCGCTATTATACGGATTACAGCGGCCGAGTGCAGATCAACGCCAACGACATCGCCCGGTTCTTTGAGGAGAGCTACCCCGGCTATACCCTGCAGTATGTCACCTTTAAAGATGCGCCCACTTATGGCAGCCTGTACTACAACTACTACGGTACCAGCAGCTACGGCAGCTCCAGCAGCCTGCGCATCACCGACGACAACTGCGACGACATAGATTTCTACTTCAGTCCCTCCAGCAGCCAGCACGCCCTCAGCGAGCTGACATACATACCCAGCAGCGTCAACTACTGCGCCCAGATCCCCTTCACCGCTTACGGCTCCGGCAGCCGTTCTGTGTCCGGCACCATCCTCATCAGCGTGAACCTCAGCGAGGTGCCCGACGTTTACGGCCCCACGCCCAGAAACACGGCCGTCACCTTCCCCGCCGCCTCCATCTACACGGCGGTGGCCCAGTCCAGCGGCCTGGGTCTGGCCAGCATCCAGCTGCTGGAACTGCCCGCCACCAACGAGGGTATCATCTACGTGGGCAGCGGCACCTCCAAGCGGGCGGACACCGAGACCCTGTACGGCTACTCCAGCGGCAGCGAGCGGATCAGCCAGCTGCGGTTCGTGCCGGCCAGCGGCTTCACCGGATCTGTGGAAATCCCCTATGTGGCCTGCAACAGCAGCGGCGATCCCATTGCCAGCGGCAAGCTTTGCCTGGGCATTGTCAGCGCTATGGAGGACTTCTCTGATATCACCTCCTCCACCTGGTGCTACAAATATGTACTGGAGCTCAGCGACGCCGACGTGATCGACGGATACAGCGACGGCACCTTCAAGCCCGACAACCAGGTGACCTACGGCGCGGCGCTGAAGCTCATCATGCTGGCCGCTGGCTATGACGAGCAGAAGCCGGTGAACTCCAACGTGTTCAGCGGCTATCTGGCCCGGGCGCAGGCGGACGGGCTGGTGTCCGGCAGCGTGAACCTGAACGCCCCCATCACCCGGCTGGCGGTCAGCCAGATCGCGGCCAAGGCCATGGGCCTCAGCATCAGCAACCTGTCCAGCGTCCGTCCCTTCACCGACACCACGGACCCCTATGTCCAGGCGCTGAATGCCGCAGGCATCGTGGAGGGCTACTTCAGCAACGGCACCAGCACCTTCAAGCCCTACAACACTCTGACCCGGGGCCAGATCTCCGCCATCGTCTGGCGGATGGAGCAAGCCCAGTAAACCTGGAAAACAACAGCGGACCGCTGAAGCGGTCCGCTGTTCTCTGTTATACAAAAGCACCGCAGAAAACTGAATGCATCTTTCCCCGCTCCTTTGGGGCAACCGGAAACGATGCGCCAAACCTTTCACCACAGCATTTGCCCTTATCTACGATGCGCCCAATGCGTATAAAGGTTTATGGGGGAGCGCGGTCACTTCAGCAGGGCGCTGTACACATCCTGAGGGATGGTGAACTCCACCATGCCCATGTAGCCTGCAGCCACCGCGTACTCGTCGAACACCAGAACCAGATCGCCGTCGGCGTTCCAGTAAAAGCTCTGCTCCGGGTCAATAGCGGTGAATTCGTCCGTCAGATAGCTCAGGGATGCGTCCGCGGCCATCTGCTCCTCCATCTGCCGCAGGACTTCCGCGGACAGGACAGAGACGTAGTCCGCATCAGGCCGGAACAGATCGCTGAGGGTGACGGCTTCACCCGTAGCTTTGTTGATGTGGTAGAATCGGGTGAAATTGTAGCCGCTGGCCTCGGTCCTCGTGGCATCGATCCGCAGAGTGAACCAAGTATCGCTGTCCGTCACCACAGAGGAGGTCACATCCAGGCCCTGGTAGCTCTCGCCCGCAGCCTCGCAGTCCGTCTGGAACTGGGCGATCAGCTGATCGGTATAGGCCTGCACCTGGTCGTTGATCTCGTCTGCAGCGCCGCTGCCGCCCAGCTCCGGGACGTGGACGTCGGCAGTGCTGTGACCATCGTCATACTGGTAATCCCGGAAGGTGATGACCCGCACCACGGCGCCCAGCACCGGGATTTCTTCCATGGCGGCAGCCGCCGCGGGAGATACATTGGGAATGGCCACGAATACGGCCAGGGCCGCGGCTACGCCGACCAGCCAGCGATAGGAACGTTTTTGCTTGTTTTCTTTCATGTTCGTCTCCTTTAAAGCGGCGCAGGTGTCCCGCACCTTTCCGGCATACGTCTCCGGCAGGGGGAAGGGTTCCTGCTTCGCCCGCTCTTTCAGTCGCTTGTCGAATGGCTCCACCTTGCGCACCTCATTCCTCGTGTAATAGTTGTTTTAGCCGGGACCGCCCTCGGGAGAGACGGGTCTTCACCGCCGCCTCGCTGATGCCCAGAACGGCGCTGATCTCCCGGATGGAGAGGTCCTCATAATAAAACAGGGTCACGACCGCCCGCAGGTCGCTGTTCAGCGCCATGACCGCCTGCCATAGAGACAGGCGCTCCGCCTGGTCTGCCGCCGGAGCCGGCAGGAAGTCCTGGATATCCGCCAGGTCCACCGTGGTCCTCCGCTTCCGGCAGAACTCATAGCACTTGTTGACCAGAATTTTCAGGATCCAGGGTCGGAACCGCGCCGGGTCCCGCAGGCTGCCGCGGCCGGCATAGGCGGCGCAGATGGCCTCCTGCACGGCGTCCTCCGCATCTTCGTCCTGGTGAAGGATAGCCTTGGCAGTGCGGAACATGGTCTCCTGGTTTCGGATTACCTGGTCGCAGAATATTTCTTTGTCCAACAAAAAATTTGTCATGGCGGGACTGAGCGCTCCTTTGGGTTCGTTTGACCGGTCACTTATTAGGATGCGGTTTCCGCCGAAAAGGTGACAGCCGGAAGAAAGAAAAGCAAAAAACCGTCCGCCTCTTTCCGGCGGACGGTTTCAGGCTCAGACAGACAGGGACTCGGCCAGCTCCAGGCCGGGGTTGTGCTTGGTGAGAAAGCCCACGGACCACTCCCCGCCGAATGCCACCAGCAGGCGGCCCTTGAAGTCCTCCAGCAGGGCGGCGCCGGTGCACAGCACCAGATCCTCCGGCTTGCAGGGGCAGGCGGTGATGACCCGCAGGTGCTCGTAGGGCAGTCCCTCCATGTAGAGCTCTACGCCGTACTCGCTCCTCATCCGGTACTGGAACACGTCGAACTGCAGGGTGCCCACGACGCCCACGATGACCTCCTCCAGGCCGGCGCCGGGCAGCTTGAAAATCTGGATGGCGCCCTCCTGGGCGATCTGCTCCGTGCCCTTGATGAACTGCTTGCGCTTCATGGTGTCCTTGGGAGACACCCGCATGAAGTGCTCCGGCTCGAAGGTGGGGATGCCGGAGAACTTGAATTTCTTTCCAGGCACCGTCACCGTGTCGCCGATGGAGAAGATGCCGGGGTCAAACACACCGATGATGTCCCCGGCGTAGGCCTCGTCGATGATCTCCCGCTCCGCGGCCATCATCTGCTGGGGCTGTGAGAGGCGCAGCTTTTTGTTGCCCTGGACATGAAAATACTCCGTGTC
>ERZ1504180.544-NODE-544-length-10248-cov-4.795938_pt1 | contig 10248 bp, 9 predicted proteins | sample MGYA00574903_ERZ1504180 | MGnify/ENA primary metagenome ERZ1504180 (study PRJEB39906, sample SAMEA3182061) | gut metagenome | biome: human; feature: gut; material: Stool; isolation source: human stools | place: Canada | collected 2013-01-14 ...
GCGCAGAAAGCCGTACATCCGCTCCTTGATGGCCGTCTTGCTCACCTTGCCGAGCCAGTAACCCGGCAGCAGGACCAGCGTGCCCAAAAGCGCCCGGATCACACCGGGATGCCGCCGCAGACACCAGCGCACGAACGCCACTGTGCTGTCCACGGGGAAGATGGTCTTGTCCCAGTCGTATACGTTGACTTTTTCCATAGGGCACCTCTCAGTACAGGGTGCCGGCCAGCTGCATATACGCGGCGGCAAAGGCCTCCCGGATGAAGTAATTGACGCGCATGGTCGGCAGCGTCGTCTCGGCAGCGATGCCGACGGGCTCTGCGCCCAGTGCCCGCACCATGCGTTTGGCGCGATAGAGGTGGTATTCGCTCGTCACGATTCCGACGCCGTTCGCCGGGTCGTACCCCCGCGCGCGGAGGATGGCGAACGAATTTTCCAGGTTCTCGCGCGTGGAGCGCGACTGATCCTCCTGCACGATGCGCGCGCTGTCGATGCCGTGCGCCGTGAGGTAGTCGGCCATGGCTTTGGCCTCTGTGATGTCCTCGCCCTCGCCCTGGCCGCCGGAGACGACGGCCAGCGCGTCCGGGTTCGCGCCCAGATACGCGAGTGCGGCGTCGAGCCGGTTGCACATCGACAGCGACGGTGTGCTGCCGTTGACGCCCGCGCCGAGCACGATGATCGCGTCCGGGTGCGCGTCCGTGTCCGTGCGCGCGTCGCGCACGACGGGGATCTCAAAGACCGCGAACACGATCACCCCTGCGCACACGAGCACGCCCAGCACGATGCGCCCCACGCGGTGCAGCCGTGGGAATAGAAACACCAGCACGGCGATGCCCCAGAGCGCGTAGCCCAGAAAGTCGTGCCCCGGCATCGCAAAGCGCAGCACGCAGCCGGCGATGACGAGCACGATGGCGGCAATCAGAGATGTTTTGTGTTTCATTCGCACAGCGCCTCCCACGCCTCGTAGAGCGCCTCGAGCTGCGCATTGAGCGCCTGCTTTCGCGCATCGATCTCCATGAGTTTCTGATAGTCCGTGGCGTTGGCCTCGCTCTCGGCGTCGAGCGCCGCAAGCTGCCCCTCCAGCTTTTCGATCTCGCGCTCCGTGCGCTCGCGCGCTCGCGTGGTGTTCGGGGCGCGCTTCGGCTTTGGCTTCGGCTCTTTTTTGCGCTCGACGGCCTTGGCCGCCTGCTGCAGGGCGGTCTGGCGCGCGCGGTATTCACGGAATTGCTCATACGTCCCGCGGTAGTCCGTGATCGTGCCGTTTTCAAGCAGCCAGATGCGGGTGGCGAATTTCTCGATGAAGTACCGGTCGTGCGATACGAACAGCAGCGCCTGCGTATAGTCGCTCAGCGCGTCCTCGATCCACTCGCGGCTGGCGATGTCGAGATGGTTCGTCGGCTCGTCGAGGATGAGGAAATTGATTTCCCGGCGCATGAGCATGCACAGCCGCAACCGGGACAGCTCGCCGCCCGAGAGCGCCGACACGGGCTTGAGCACATCCTCGCCGCAAAAGCCGTAGGCGCCGAGCTGGTCGCGCGCCTCCTGCGGCGTGCACTTGCACTCGTAGAGCATCGTGTCGAGCATGGAGCGCTCCGGCACGGCAAAGCGGACGATCTGCGGCAGGTATGCCGTGCGCACGGACGGCCCGCGCTGCACCCAGCCGGTATCCGGCGTCTCTTCGTTCATGACGAGCCGCAGAAACGTCGTCTTGCCGGCGCCGTTGTCGCCGATGAGGGCGATGCGCTCGCCGCCGGTCACGGTCAGGTCGAGGTCGTGAAAGAGCGTCCGCTCGCCGTAGCGCTTGCCCAGACCCGACATGGTCAGCACGTCGTCACCGCGGAATTCCTGCGCCGTGAAGTGCACGTTGAGCTTGCGTGCCTCGGTCGGCCGCTCGGTCGTTTCGAGCTTTTCCATGCGCTTTTCGATGGAAAACGCGCGCTTGTGCAGCTTGTCGTTGCCCATGAAGGCCCAGAGGTGCAGCTTGGCCGCCGCCTCCGTGAGCTGCTGGAGCTTGGCCTGATCTTTCTCGTATTTTTTGAGCTGCTCGTCAAAGCGGCGCTGCCGCTCGACGACGTAAAAGCTGTAGTTGCCGCTGTAAAACTCCGCCTGCCCGGACGTAAAGTCGATCGAGCGCTGCACGACGCGGTCGAGAAAATACCGGTCGTGGCTGATGACGAGCACCGTGCCGCGAAAATGCAGCAGGTACGCCTCCAGCCACTCGGTCGCGCGCAGGTCGAGGTGGTTCGTCGGCTCGTCGAGCAGGAGAATGTCCGTGTCCTCGAGGATGAGCCGCGCGAGGTTCACGCGCGTTTTCTCCCCGCCGGAGAGACTGTCGAACGGCTGCGCGCGCATCGCGGCCGGGATGTCCAGACCGTTGGCGACGCGGTTGCGCTCGTGTTCCATGTCGTACCCGCCGAGACGGCGGAAATTTTCCGACAGGCGGTCGTACTCCGAGAGCAGGGCGGGGGAGTCGTCCGTCGCCATGCGCGCGGTGAGCTCGTTCATACGCGCTTCCATATCGTAGAGCCGCCGGTGCGCCTCGCGCAGCACGTCCTCCGTCGTCCAGCCGTCGGGGTAGACGGGGATCTGCGAGATCAGCCCCAGCCGCCGCCCGGAGGCGATGGACACGGTGCCGGCGTCCGGCTGCAGCTCGCCCGAGAGGATGCGGAAAAACGTCGTCTTGCCGCAGCCGTTGCGCCCGAGGATGCCCACGCGCTCGCCGGCATTGACGTCGAATGTGATACCTTTTAATATATCGTTGCCCTGCTCAAAGCCCTTGACGAGCCCACGGACGGATAGATCGATCATGTGTGACTCCTAAATTACTTGTTCACGGCCGCCTGCAGCACGGTGTTGGCCACAGCGCCCGCATTCGTCAGGCCGCCGCCGGCGTTCTCCACCAGCACGACGAAGGCGTACGGGTGCGCATCGTCGAGCAAAAAGCCCGTGAACCAGGCGTGCGACGTGCCGTCGCCCACCTCGGCGGTGCCGGTCTTGGCGCAGAGGTTCAGGCCCGGGAAGCGGTTCGTGCCGTAGTGGGCCGAGACGTTGTAGTTCATCATGTCGCGCAGCTTGTTGGCGGTCGCGGTGCTCAGCAGGCTCGTGGTCGAGCCGCTGGGTGTGTCGAGCAGCAGCGACGGCTCGACGACGCTGCCGCCGTTGGCGATGGCCGAGACGTAGCGCAGCATGGAGTACGGGCAGATGAGGTCCTCGTACTGGCCGATGCCCGACCAGGCGAGGTTCGCGCTGCCGGACGTGCCCTTGGTGAAGCTGCCGGCCATCGTCGGGATGCCGCTCAGCGACTGGGAATCGAGTAAGCCAAACTTCTTGGCGTAGCTCTCGATGGTGTCCGCCCCGAGCTCGAGCGAGATCTGCGCGAACGCGCAGTTGCAGGAGTTTGCCAGCGCGTCCTCAAACGTCTGGCTGCCGTGCACGCCCGTGCACTTGACGGTCACGCCTGCCACATCGACGCTGCCCGCGCACGTAAAGCGGCGGCTGTCGATGTCCTTGATGTTCTCGATCGCGGCGGCGGAGGTGATGAGCTTGAAGATGGAGCCCGGCGTGAACGAGCCGTTGATGCAGCGGTTGATGTATGCGCCGTCCGGCACGTCGCCGTCGCTGCTGGGGTCGATGCTCGGGCCGGAGGCCATGCACAGGATCTCGCCGGTCTTGTAGTTGCTCACGAGCACGGCGCCCTTGCGCCCGGCGAGCGCCTCATAGGCGGTCACGCACAGGCTCGAATCGAGCGTGAGCGCGACGGTGTGCCCGTCGGTGGCGTAGGTGCCGGTGATGGGGTTGTAGCCCGACAGCTGCTTGGAAAATGCCTTGAGCGCGCCGGTGCCGATATTGCCGGTGTAGTCGCCGACGGCCTGATAGCAGGCCGTGCGCACGGCAGCGTCATCGGCGTAGCTGCGCGAGCCGCCGTTGGCCGTTGCGAGCACGACGCCGCTGCGGTCGGTGAGCGTGCCGGTGCTGAGCACGCCGCTGGTATAGACGCTGCTGTTGGCGGCGAAGGTCGCCCACTCGGCGCCGTGTTCGATGTAGCGCACGATGTACACGCCGATGCCGCCGAGCACCAGCACGGCGACGAGCAGCGCGCTCATGGCGCGGCGTTTGACTTTGTTCATGCCTGCGCCTCCTTTTTATTGCGCGATGGCAGCCGCACCACGAAGCTCGCGCCGCGTCGGGTGTCGGCCGCCTTGATATAGGCCAGCAGCATCCAGCACGAGAGCATGCTCGACCCGCCCTTGGACACGAACGGGAACGTCACGCCCGTGAACGGCAGGATATCGAGCACGCCGAACACGTTGAGCGACATCTGCACGAGCATGAGCGTCACGGTGGCGCAGCCGGCGATGACGTAGTACGACGAGCGGCCCTGGGCCGCATTCTTGACGGTGAAGATGGCGAGGGCGATGATGGCCAGCATCGCGCACAGCGCCACGATCAGGCCGAGCTCCTCGCACAGCATGCCGAACACCATGTCGGTGTTGGCAGCAAAGATATTTTTCAGCCAGCCGCAGCCTGCGCCCTGCCCGAACAGACCGCCGGAGGCGGCCGCGCTCAGCGCGCGCGTCTGCTGGAAGCCCGCGCCAGAGACGTCCTCCCACACGTGCCCCCAGGTGGCGAAGCGCTGCGCCACGTGCGGCTTGATGCTCAGCACCAGCGTACCCGCCATGGCGGCGGACGCCACGGCTAGCAGCACGGTCGCAATGCTGCCCGAGCGCATGAAGGCGATGACGAGGAACGTCGCAAAGAAGATGAGCGCAGAGCCAAAGTCGCCCATCAGCGCCAGCCCGCCCACGCAGATGGCGGAAAAGGCGATGAACAGCAGGATGCTCTTGCTGCGGAACATCCGGTTGATCGACGTTGCGCCGACGTAGATGAACGCGACCTTGATGAGTTCCGACGGCTGCAGGGAGAAGCCCGCGATCGTCAGCCAGTTTTTCGCGCCGAACACCTCGCGCGCGGCGAACAGGTTCAGCGCCAGCAGTGCCAGCGAGATGATGGCCGCCGGCCAGCGCAGCGCCTTGACATGGCTCAGGTCGCGCAGCCACCAGCCGAGCAGGAAAAACAGCGCGATGCCCACGATGATGAGGATGATCTCCTTGGTCAGATCGTCCGGCGTGCTCGTCGCGCAGATCTCGAGCCCGAGCGTGCACAGGAAAAACGCGATCGTCTCGACCTCGAAGCCCGAGCGGTCCATCGTGCGCATGAGCACGTAGCAGAACCACTGCGTGAGCGCGAGGGCTGCAAACGACATCAGAATGCCCAGCAGGTGCGCGCTGTCGGCCGAGGACACGAACTCCAGCGCCAGCAGCAGCTGAAACACCGTCAGGAAAAACAGCGTGCCGCCGGCGGAGACCTTCCGTCCGGCGATCGTGCGGCGTTGCTCCTGCACGGCGCGGCGCTCTTCGCTCATGTCGGCGAACTTGAGCATGTGCGTCGAGCAGCGGAGAATGTCGCCGCTGAACACCTGCGTCGGCTCGGTGATCTGTTCGCCGTTGAGGTACACGCCGCCGCTGCGGCTCAGGTCGCTGACGGTCCACTCGCCGGCGTCGTTGCGCATGAGCACGGCGTGGACGTTGGCCACGTCGGGATAGGGCAGCGTGATGTCTGCGCTGCGGGCGCGGCCGATCAGGCACTCCCAGTGCAGCAGGGGATAGACCTTGCCGTCCGGCGTGACGAGATGGCCCCAGGTCTCCGGCTCGGCGCGGCCGTAGAACATGGACGCGATACAGCGGATGAGCACGATGAGCGCGATGACCGGCAGAATGAAGTGCGCGGCCTGCGCGGCATAGGCAGTTACGGCAGACACGGCGTCCGCCTCCTTTCCGAAGCTCCCGCGCGGGGAGCGGTACATTTATAATACAGCGATGAAAAATCAAACCATTATACCACGGCAAAAATCCATTGACAACCACTGCCGGGCATCCTACAATGAACCTATGATGAAACAGACGAAATTTTGGGTCCTTTTGTTCACCGCGCTCGCCATTTTGGGCGGCGGCGCATTTTTGCTGCTGCGCGGCCATGGGCAGACGGGGCAGACGGCCGTCATCCGCATCGACGGCGAGGTCTATCAGCGCATCGACCTGCGCGCCGTGACCATACCATATGATATCGAAGTGCAGACCGACTGGGGCACGAACACCGTGCACGTCGAGCCGGACGGCGTGTCCGTCACATATGCCGACTGCCCGGACCACCTGTGCGTCCAGCAGGGGAAGATCACTACGTCGGCCATCCCGATCGCCTGCGTGCCGCACCACCTGACGGTGCAGATCGAGGGGTCGCCATGAAGGGGACGAAGCGTCTGGCTGTTCTGGCCATGTTCACCGCCATCGCGCTGACGATCTTCGTCGCCGAGGCGCAGATCCCGCCCGTCGTGCCGATCCCGGGTGTGAAGCTCGGCCTTGCCAACATCGTCACGCTCATCGCCATGGCCCTGCTCGGCCGGCGGCAGGCGGGGGAGATCCTGCTCGTGCGCATCGTGCTCGGCAGCGTGTTCACCGGCGGCGTGTCGGCGATGCTCTTCAGCATTGCGGGCGGCGTGCTCGCCTATCTCGTCATGTGCCTGACCATCCGCCGCCTGTCGGAGCGGCTGCTGTGGGTCGTGAGCGTGCTGGCGGCCTTCGGGCACAACGCCGGGCAGCTGCTGGTCGCCGTCTGGGTCACGGGCACGCCGTCCATTCTGGTGTATGCGCCCGCGCTCGTCGCGGCGAGCGTGATCACCGGCGCGTTCACCGGCGTGGCCGCTATGTATCTCGTGCGTGCGCTGCGCAAAACGGGGCATTTTCCGCAGGCGTGAGATGACTTCGTCATGATTTTGTAACATTTTCGCGCCCCGAGTTCTTAAAATGTTCGGCAAGTAGGAAGCCGCAGTTTTTGGAAAACTGCGGCTTTGTTGTGCAAATACGACAAAATGCGCGGAGAATATATAGTAATATACATCAAAAACACACGCGAAAAGATTTCGGAAATGTTAAATCTGTTTTAAGTATTGACTTCCGGCAGGCGGCGCGCTATAATGCATCCGCGAATGAAAGATGGGAAGATTTAGGCTGGTATCAGCCGGTTACACAAATCCTTTTTTCTTCCCGCGCCGGGGTGTCCCGGCGAAGCTTTCCGGACGATTTTTGATGCTTATGAATGCTTTTGATAAACCTGTCCAATCGAATACGGAGCAGGCGGGGCGCGGCCATGGGTTCGCGCGGATGTTTGACCGCGTGTGCGCGTTTCTTGATGAGCGCGTCGGCGGCGCGTCGGCGCTGATCGCCGCCTGTCAGAGCGTGGCTGACCGGTTCTGGCACAGCAAGCTGTATTTCCCGGTCTGCTTTCTGATGCTCGCGGTGTTCATGGCGGCCGGACTGCCGGTCGTGGGCGGCGTTCTCGTCATGTCCACGCTGATCTTCCTGCTGCTGTTTTGCGACGATCTGCTGAGCGTCCTGTTCCCGGTCGTGCTGCTGGCCATGGTGGGCACGGAGTTTTATGATGAGCTCTACAGCCTGCTGCGCTTCTGGTGGATCGGCCTGCTGGCAGCGGCGGCGCTGCTCGTGCACATCGGTGCTTACGCCCGCGCGCCGCGCAACGGCGGCTGCCTGCACGGCATGGTGGCCGTGTCGGTCGCAACGCTGCTCGGCGGCCTGGGCTTCATCTCCCGCGAGGAGTATTTCGCGCCCACGGCGCTGTACTATTCTCTCGGCCTCGGTGTTGTGATGCTGCTGGTCTACCTGCTGTGCCGCAGCGAGGCGGACCGCACGCGCGACTATGACGTCGCCGAGCGGATGCTGCAGATCCTTTATGCCGGCGGTCTGTTCACGGGCTTTGTGGTGGCGCTGTTTTATGCGCGCCATATGCAGGAGTTCGTGCAGGACTTTTCCACGATCTATTTCAAGTACCGCAATTTCAGCGCGACGATGCTGCTCATCTCGCTGCCCGCTGCGTCGTACTTTGCCGCGCGTGACCGGCGGCACTTCCTCGCGGTCGCGTTTTTGTACTTCATGATGCTCATGACCGGCTCGCGCAGCGGCCTGATCTTCGGTACGACAATGCTGCTGCTGTGCCTTGCCTATGTGTATTACTGCAATCCCGAGCGCCGCGCGGTCTATCGCCGCGTCGGGCTCATCAGCCTGGTCCCGGCGGTCGCGCTGCTCATTGCGCTCGTGCCGCGGCTGTTCGCCTCGCGCATGGTCGACGGTGCGCTCATCTCCCCGGATGACAGCCGGTACACGTTTTTCATCCAGGGCCTGCTGGACTTTGTGAAGAATCCGCTCTTTGGCTGCGGTCTTGGCTCGATGCACAATGCGCCGATCTTCCTCGGCGTGGAGGGCAGCATCGTCTGGTACCACAACCTCATCGCGCAGATCCTCGGCAGTATGGGGCTTGTCGGCGCGGTCGGCTATGGCTGGCTGTTTTATGACCGCGTGCGCCTGCTCTGGCGCAAGCGCAGCCGCACGACGCTGGCGTTCGCGCTGGCCTACTTTGCCATGCTGCTCATTTCCATGACGAACCCGGGCATGTTCTGCCCGATGCCGAATGCGCTGCTCATGGTGGCCATGTTTGTGGTCGTGGAGCGGCAGCCCGATACCGCTGCGGCGCCGGTCAAGGCCGGCATCGCCAGTGCACCGGAAAGGAGATTGTTCTGATGAAACGTTTTCAGCTTCTTACGACCGCAATTTTTCTGTTCTGCACGCTTCTGATCGCTGGCTGCACCGGCCGCGGCGTCGAGGCGCAGGCGACCGCCGCCCCGGAGGCGACGCCGACGGCCACTGCAGATATTATGTCCGGCATCCAGACCGGCGACAGCGCCGTCAACAAGATCCTGGCCGGCACGTGGACTTTTGAGCGCACGGACGCCGACAAGAAGACGGATGAGGGCAGCGCCAGCCAGATCCTGCCCAGCACGGACACCGGCGCCAAGGAGACCACGGACGTCAAGGAGCCCGGCACGATCCGCGAGCTGACGTTCCGCACCAACGGCACGGGTACTTACACGGATGCCAACGGCACGCCGCTGGCTTTCGAGTTTGCGCTCAACGGCGACAACCTGACGCTCGCGCTCGAAAACGGCACGGTGCAGATGTTCCGCTGCACGCTGGAAAACGGGCTCATGTACCTCACGCCGATGAGCAACAACGGCGCGTATCAGGCCTTCACCGATGTGTTCCGCCAGACGCAGAGCACGTCCGGCGAGACGGCCAACTGAATCACCCGGATCCTCCCGGCCGGACGCTCAGAGCGTCCGGCCGTTTTGTGTTTAAAAAAGATTTCAGAAATTTTTCGAGATTTTCGGCCCGGAATCGTGTATAATCAGGAGCATCCATTCGGAAAGGAACTCTGCCATGTCCCGAAAGACAAGAAAACGCGGCCGCCGGCGGCTGCTGGTCATTGTGGTGCTGCTGGCGCTGATCGTCTTCGGCGTGTTTGCGCGCGGTCTGCTCACGAGCGGCAAGACGACGGCCGAGCGCGCGCAGCGCGAGCTGGACAGCTATGCCGAGAAAAATGATGCCTCGCTCGATGATTATCCGGACGCGCTCGTGCAGCTCTATGCCCGCAATCCCGACGCGCGCGATTTCGTGCGCGACTACCCGAAGAAAAAAGATCTGACCCCGACGATCGACCTCAGCGGCCTTGCCGGGTCGGAGACCGTGCCGCTGCTGCTGCAGTGGGACGAGCGCTGGGGCTACCGCGAATACAACGAGAGCATCATCGGCCTGGCCGGCTGCGGGCCGACGTGCCTGTCCATGGTCACGATCTACCTCACCGGCGACACGACGAAGGACCCGCTCTGGATGTGCCAGTTCGCGGAAGCGCACCAGTTCAACGTGCCCGGCAGCGGCAGCAAGTGGGCGCTCATCTCCGAGGGCGGGCGGATGCTCGGCCTGGACGTGACGCAGATCCCGCTGGACAAGGACCGCATCTACCGCAATCTCGACGTTGGCAATCCGATCATCGTGGTCGTCGGCCCAGGCGATTTCACGACCGACGGGCACTTCCTCGTCCTGACCGGGCGCGACGGCGACAAGATCACGCTCAACGATCCGAACAGCCCCACGAACTCCCAAAAGAGCTGGGACTATGACACCCTCGCCGGGCAGATCCAGAGCCTCTGGGTGCTGCGCCGCGCGGGCTAAGCGCCGGATAAGGAGAAGCCTCGCAGAGTTTCGCCGCCGGAGCGGCGAAAGGAAATCCCGTCATCTTTTCCGGCGATATGTGCGGCGGAAAAAATACTTCTCAGGCTGCAAG
>ERZ1504180.554-NODE-554-length-10121-cov-3.004769_pt1 | contig 10121 bp, 6 predicted proteins | sample MGYA00574903_ERZ1504180 | MGnify/ENA primary metagenome ERZ1504180 (study PRJEB39906, sample SAMEA3182061) | gut metagenome | biome: human; feature: gut; material: Stool; isolation source: human stools | place: Canada | collected 2013-01-14 ...
TATATATTTGCATCCCGAAACGGGACCCCGCCAGTCGAAGACTTACGAGAGACTTCCGTTTCAAAAACGAAATATTCCTCAATAGCTCAGTTGGTTAGAGCACCTGACTGTTAATCAGGGGGTCCCAGGTTCAAGTCCTGGTTGAGGAGCCGGTAAGAGAGACTCGCAAGAATGCGGGTCTCTCTGTTTGCATACTGTTCTTTGCGGAAGGGATTCGCAGCACCGTTCAAACGCAGCATTCACGGATACGCTTCGACGACAGCAGGTCTTCTCCCGCAACGGAGACATACAGCGCCTCCCTGCCAATACTGCCCCGGCTACCCAGCATCCACCCACAAACCATATCCGCCCCCTGCTTCGCTCTCCCTTACGCCATCTACGGTACTACGCCTGTCCGACGCTCCATCCAGACATCCTTCTTTTCCCACCACATTTTCCTCGCCGACCGCAATGCCCGTTCGGCTGTCCGACTTCCTGCTTGTACGTCTTATTTATTCATTATCAATATATTATTTACTTTTATCATTACTTTTGCTACCTTGGCCAAAATTTTCAGCGCGTACTTCCTGCCCATTCCGCACACCGTACGGCCAGCAGCACGTACTCGATAGAACACGGACAATTTACCAATTTCAAACTATGAAAAACATCTGCTACTCGGGAGCAATACTCGCTCTGACGACATTGCTTCTGACCGGGTGCGAAGCCCTCCAGAAAGAGTACATGAAAATCACACTCCGGGAACAGGACAAAGTCCTGACATTCGGCCGAGAAGCCGGCCTTGAGAAATCCGTCACGTTCTCCTCGACCACCTCGTGGACCGCAAGCGTACAGGGCGACTGGCTCGCCGTCGCTCCCGACTCCGGCAACAGCGGAAGCAACACAATCACCGTCACGACCCTCACGGCAAACGACGGCAACGATGGACGCACAACCGAAATCACACTCACCGCAGGCGGAGACCCGGCAACCATTACCGTCGTCCAGAAAGGTACCGAAAGTACCGACGACCCGGACCCGAACAACCCCGACCCGGACGAGCCCGTCGCATCGGACGAGAAGTTCATCACCAAAATACGACTGACCGGAACCGAAGACCCGAACGACGTCTCTGATTTCTACATCGCATACGACGAAAACGGGAACATCGTCGGTACCGACCGGTTCGACATCGACATGGAAGCGGGCGAATGTATCTACTATTATCACGTAAGCCATACGGTGACAGGTAGCGACGGCAACGAGATTACCGTTCTGACACGTAACGAATGGATAAGCACGGCAGAGATGCAGAGCGAGAAGTCGGAATACACTTCATCCATCCTGCTCGACGACAACGGAAATGCGGTACGACAGCCCTACGCCGTCGGAGACGAGGACTTATGGGTCGAGGCCGCATATAACGCGGACAACACGCTCAAGACCTGGATATGGGCAGACAAAGAGTATGAAAGCCAAGAGATAGCCGCACGGTGGGAAAACGGGAACATGGTATATTTCAACGAAGAAGACATAACGTATGCTCCGGAGTATGCGGTCCCCGAAACCGGATTCGACTTCGGATTCTTCCTCATTCTCGAAAATTGGATTACCCCGGCTTCCTCGTATATGGGTACACCCTCCACGAACCTTCCGGCCGGGACGACCGGCGATTCTCCGAGGACATTCCGGTACGAATTCGACGGAACGGGACGCGTGACATCCGCGTATGTGGAAGAGTGGGAGCTCCATTACGAAATCTTCTACGGAGAGCAGGAGATGCAGGAGTATCCCAAACCGGTCCTGTAAGCAGCCGTAAAGTCCGGGAAAGCACGTTGTCCCGTACCGGCACCATCCTCCCCGCAGCATGGGAAACGCGATGGGACGGTACGCAGTCGGCCGCTCCGGTACACGCATTCCGTATTGTCATCGTGAGGGCATCCAGCGCCTCGCGATGACAATATTTTTTATCTATATCCGAAAACGGCATCGTACCGGAGAAGAATCCGAACGCACCGCACGCCCCAATCGGGCATTCCGGCCTCTTTCCGATGCACAGATTTTAGTAACAGCCCCCGGCAATATCCCCAAAAGTAGGAATTGCCTACCCCACGGGGAGCCGATATTTTTGCACCGGAATTAAAAACAGGAGGATTCATGAAAAAAACAGCGACTGCCTTGTTCTCTTTGCTGCTTGCGATATCCGCCCTCAATGCGCAGGGGCAAACGAAAACATACGACATATCGGGAACAGTAGTGGATTCGCTCTCTTCCGAACCGCTGCCCGGCGTTTACGTAACGGCAGGCAGCAAGGGAGGACAGACGAACGGCGACGGACACTATGTCATCAAGAACGTTCCCGCCGGAAAGGTTACCCTCAAGACCATGTATTATTCATCCTACCCCACCGCCACGCGCGAGATAGAGCTCACGGGCGATACGACGGTCGATTTCATATTGGCCGAACAGATATTCAACATCAACGAAGTGGTGGTGACCGGCACGAGAACGGAAAAAAGACTTGCAGAGGCCCCCGTACTGACCACCGTGATAGGGGAACGGGAGATAGAGAAAGCCGGTTCGGTATCCATGCTCGAATCCCTGCAGGACAACATTCCCGGCATCGTCATATCGCCCAATGCCATGGGCAATAACATGCGCATCAAGGGGCTCAACAGCCGGTACATCCTGATGCTTGTCGACGGCGAACGCCTCGTATCGGAAGGGGCCGGAGGCAACGTAAACCTCGACCAAATCGACGTGAACAACATCGAGCGCATCGAGATGATAAACGGCGCAGCCTCGGCGCTCTACGGTTCCAACGCCGTGGGAGCGGTCATCAACGTCATCACCAAAAAGCCGGTACACAAGTTCGAAGCAGATGCCAATGCCTCCTGGGCCAACCACAACACATGGCGTACCCGTCTGAGCGCCGGCACGAACCTCAAAAAGTTCTCGGCCCGGGCAAGCGGCTTCCGCAACTCCTCGGACGGCTTCGGCGGCGACGGGGAGGGGGCGTATGCAGCGGCCTACGAAGACTATGGGGCGACGCTTAACATGGGTTACCGTCCGACGGACCGCTCGGACGTGAACGTCGTGGGCCGTTTCTTCAGCCACGAAACCTTCAATCCGACCGGCAGCATGAACGCCTCGCATGCCCTGTCGCACAACCTGTCGCTCGGCGCGAACGGCGGACTCTCTTCCGCAGACAAGCGCAACAGCATGCGGCTCAGCGTGAATTTCGACAAATACTTCGATTACGAGGTCCTCGAAAAGAAGAACGACACGAAGAACAAGGACAACACATCGAGCTACATCTCCGCACGCTTCATAGATACCTTCATTCCTACTGCAAAATGGGAACTCATCGGCGGCCTCGAATACAACCATGAGGAGAATTTCGCCACCTCCACGCTCGGCGCCACGCCGACCACCAAGACGCTCGACGACGCCAACGTGTTCGCCCAGGCCGAATACGAGATACTGAAAAATTTCGACGCCGTGGCGGGCGCCCGCTATACCTACAACAGCCAGTTCGGCTCCGCCTTCACGCCCAAGCTGTCGCTCATGTACGAAGTGGCCGAATGGCGCTTCCGGGGCGGCGTCGGTACCGCATTCCGTGCGCCGAGCATCAAGGAACTCTATTACGACTTCGACCATCAGGGCATGTTCTGGGTCTACGGCAACCCCGACCTGAAGGCGGAAAAAGGGCTGTACTCCTCGCTGTCGGCGGAATACACCGAAGGGCTGCTCAACGTCTCGGTATCGGCCTACTACAACAACATCAACAACAAGATTACCCAGTACGACGTGATAAATGCGGCGGGCGGTAACGAGAAATACTACAAGAACGTGAGCAGCGCCACGCTCCGCGGCATCGACGTAACCTTCTCGTACCTTTTCTCCAAGCACCTTGCCGTGCGGGCCAACTACAGCTTCTGCGACGCGGTGGACAACTCCACGGGGCTCCAGCTCGAAGACAACGTGAAACACAGCGGAACCGTCTCCCTCACCTGGAACGGCCGCATCGCCCGCAGTCCCTTCTCCCTTCAGATAGCCGGCCGGATGAACTCGCCGAAACTCTACCAGCAGATAATTACGGGAAGCGACGGCAGCCAGACGGTCTCCATGGAGGAATCGGACCCGTATTCGATATGGAAAATCGTGCTGGTGAAACCCTTCCGTATCAACAAGCACACCATCGAGGTGACCTTCAAGGTGGACAACCTGTTCAACTTCCGCGAGGCCTCTTTCGTGGACCCGGGCCGCCAGTTCCTCATCGGAATACGCTACGCATTCAAATAGCCAATTCAATAATCAAAAACAGCGATAGAAGATGAAAAAAGCAGTTTATTTCATGGCAGCCACAGCAGTGCTGCTCGCACTTTCGTCCTGCTCCAAAGAGCAGGGCAACGGCGGAGGTGAAGGCGGGAATGTCCTCGAAGCATCCGTTAACGCCAGCGAAAGCGGCGTATGGCAATACTTCTCGTTCGCCGAAGGCAAGGTGGTCGGTTCGGGCAAGGAGGACGAAACCGACAACGCCGCCTGGGCCGCACGTACCGACTGGGACATTGCCATCAACCGTTACAGCATCCGCACCAACAGCGGAGAGGCCTCTTCGACCGCAGCCAAAGGAGGCGTCTACACGTTCGACAGCACCGTAACCTTCGATTCCGTCGCGGAGGTACCCGCCGGAGCCACTTTCAGCACCGACAAAGCGGTCACCTCGGAGGGGATGGGCGGTACGACCACGACGGTAAAATCGGAAGCTACCGTCATCCTGTTCAAGACCGACGCCGAAGGCAACAAGGTAATGCCGCCGGTCTACCTGCAGGCCCCGGTCTATCTGTTCCGTTCGGCCGACGGCAATCACTGTTACAAGGTGCTGTTCACCCAGTATCAGGACGAAAACAAGGAATCCGGACACGTAATATTCTCTTTTGCCGAAGTTAAATAGACGACCACTTTTTTGCACGGATTGCGGTTACCGGAGGGATGCACGCTGTCAAAACGGATACAGTATGCTCCTTTCGGTAAGCGCATTGAACACGCATTGACTGTAATATGAACAGAAAGAAACTCCTGTACATCATCGGGGGTGTCGCCGCAGCGGTCGCAATCCTCGCCATGCTCTACTGCCGGTTCGCCTCCGTGACAAGGGTAGCGACACTCAACTTTCCCGATTTCACCGTCGAGAAATTCATCCGCTCGAACGACAATCCCTTTATTAAAATCAACCCCATCGGCCTCGACGAAGCCGAAAAGATAGCGAAATACGACATCGTCTTGGTACGCATTCATGGCAGCAGTCTCAACGGCACGCACCTGCAGGCCATCCAAAAGGCGATTGCCAAAGGGGTACCCGTCTATGCCACCGAGAGCGATAACCCCGAAATCAACACCCTGTCGGGCCGGGAACTCGAATACATTGACGCCCTAATGGCCAACGGTTCGATACAGAACTACCGCAGCCTCTTCAACTACGTCCGCAAACACATCGACCGCAAAGCCCTCTTCAACGAACCTTATGCGGAGCCGGTACCGATACCGGAGGATTACTACTTCCACCTGGGCGACGACCAATTCTTCGCCACCTATGAGGAGTACCAGAAATTCTACGAGGAATCAGGACGCTACAGGGAGGGAGCACCCCGTGTGGCGCTGCTTTCGGGCAACATCAACATGCAGAACTCCAACGAGGAGCACATGGCCGCCATCATCAATTCCCTCGAAGAACGCGGGCTGAACGTCTATCCCATCAACTCGTTCGGAATGAAGAAGCTCGGCATGATACGGGCGGTGGCGCCGGATGTCATCATCAACCGTCCCCACGGCCGGCTCGTCATGGGCGGCGGCGAAAGCGGTACGCGGATGCTCCGGGAACTCAACGTGCCCATCCTCGCACCGGTCACCGTCAGCGACCTGTACGAGAACTGGCTGACCGACAGGCAGGGAATGGCATCGGGCGGCATGACCTCGATGAGCATCGTGATGCCCGAACTGGACGGTGCCGTCGCACCGTACGCCGTGGCCGCACAGTTCGAGCGCAACGGCATGAAACTCTTCGACGCCATTCCCGTCCACACGGAAAAATTCTGCAGTCTGGTGGAGCACTATGCCCGTCTGCACGACACGCCCAACAGCGAGAAGAAGGTCGCCATCTACTACTACAAAGGAGCCGGCAAGGGTGCCGTTTCGGCGGCCGATATCGAAGGCGTGCAGTCGCTCTACAATACGCTGAAGGCGCTGCGCGATGCCGGTTACGACGTATCCGGCCTGCCCGCCGACGCTGCGGCGCTCGAACGGATGATACAGACCCAGGGCTCCGTACTCGGCCCCTATGCGCTCGGCGCATACGACGAATTCCTGAAGCACGGCAACCCCGAACTCGTCGATGTGGAGACCTTCACGGAATGGACAGAGGAAATCCTTCCCGAAAAGCTGCGCCAGGAACTGCGCGACACGTACGGCGAGGCTCCGGGCGAATACATGGGCGTCGAGAAGGAGGGCCGGAAATACATCGCGGTGGCGCGCATCGTGTTCGGCAACGTCGCCATTCTGCCGCAGCCGCTGCCGGCCGTCGGCGAGGACACGGAAAAAATCGTGCACGGCGTGGAGGGAGCTCCCGCCTATCCCTACGTAGCCTCCTATCTCTGGACGCGCAAGGGGTTCGGTGCGGACGCGCTCATCCATTTCGGGACGCACGGCAGCCTCGAATTCATTCCCGGCAAGCAGGTGGCGCTGTCGGATTACGACTGGACCGATGTACTCGTCGGCGACATGCCCCACTTCTACATCTACACCATCAATAATATCGGCGAAGGCATCATCGCCAAGCGCCGCAGCTATGCCACGCTCGTGACGCATCTTACCGCGCCGTTCATGCAGAGCGAACTGTACGACGAACTGAAAATCCTGAAAGACCGCATCCACCGCATCGAGAACATGGAGGAGAGCAGCGTCAAGCAGAACTACCGCGAGACCATCACGGAGATGGCCGCACGGCAGAACATCCTCTCCGCGCTGGACATCGACTCCACACGGACGCTGACCGATGCCGACATCGACCGCGTACACATCTACCTCGAAGAGATAGACGGCGCCAAGGTGAACGACGGCCTCTATACGCTGGGCGTTCCTTACAGCGACGAGAACCTGCGCAATACGGCCCGCCTGATGAGCATCGACCCGATACGCTACTCGCTCGCCTCGCTCGACGCGGCAAAGGGCCTCATCGACAACGACCGGCTGGACGACATCGCCTTCATCAACCACCGCTACGGAGCAGCGACCGAGAATGCAATAGCGCGTGCGCTCGCCGGGGAGAACCCCGACCGGCTGCTCCGCTCGCTGGTCGGCGCGGAGGGCATGGCCATGCTCGAAGCGGACGACGCGGCACAACGGAAGCAGCAGGAGGCGATGATGCAAATGATGCGGACGATGGCCGCCGAGCCCAAAAAGGAGCTGCCGCGCTTCCTCGACGAACAGGGGAACATCATTCCCGCCGCACCGCAGGAACAGGCTGCGGAACATGCGGCCCAGCCGGCAGCCTCCATGATGGAGATGATGGCGCAGGCCACTCCCGCAGGGGTCGATGCGGGCAGCGAAGAACGCCGTGAAGAACGCATCCTATCGGCACTAAAAACCCTTCGGGAAGCGCTTCAAGGCGTGAAAGGATATTATGCGGCACTGAAGCACAGCACAGACGCGGAACCGGCCGCACTCCTCAACGCCCTGAACGGCGGTTATGTGGAACCCTGCTCGGCGGGAGACCCCATCGTGAATCCGCAGGCCGTTCCCACCGGACGCAACTTCTACTCCATCAATCCGGAGACCACCCCCTCCGCCGAAGCGTGGAAAACGGGCAAACGGCTGGCCGAAGACCTGCTCGCCGCCGAAATGAAGGCCAACGGCAAGTATCCCGAAAAGGTCAGCTTCACGCTGTGGTCCACCGACTTCATATCGAGCGAAGGAGCGACAATCGCACAGATACTCTACCTGCTGGGCGTGGAACCGATGCGCGACGGCTTCGGCTATATCCGCTCGTTGCGGCTCATTCCCTCCGACCAGCTCGGCCGGCCCCGCATCGACGTGGTGGTACAGACCTCCGGACAGTTGCGCGACATCGCCGCGTCGCGCCTCGAACTCATCAACGACGCCATCGCCATGGCGGCCGAAGCGCACGACGAAGAGTACGGAAACTACGTGCGCAAAGGATTCGAGGATGCCGAACGCCTGCTGCTCGAAAAGGGATTCTCTCCGGCAGACGCACGCAAATATGCGGGCGAACGGATATTCGGCGGTCTGAACGGCAGCTATGGAACCGGCATCATGGGCCTCGTCGAAAAGGGCGACGCATGGGAGTCGGAAGAGGAGATAGCCCGACAGTACATCCACAACATGGGAGCCCTCTACTCCGCCAACGGTTCGGAGGCCTGGGGCGAAACCCGCGAAGGGGTGTTCGAAGCGGCGCTGCTCAACACCTCGGTGGTCGTACAGCCGCGTTCGAGCAACACGTGGGGGCCGCTCAGCCTCGACCACGTCTACGAATTCATGGGCGGCATGTCGGCGGCCGTCCGCCATGTCACGGGCAACGACCCGACGGGCTATTTCAACGACTTCCGCAATACGGGACGCCCGAAAGTGCAGGGGCTCAAGGAGGCCATCGGCGTGGAGACCAACTCCACGGTATTCAATCCGAAGTACATCCGCGAAATGATGAAAGGCGAAGCGAGCAGCATGGAGACCTTCGCCGAGACCTTCCGCAATACCTACGGCTGGAACGCCATGAAGCCTTCGGCCATCGACCAGCACATCTGGAACAAATACTATGACGTGTACGTCGAGGACGCATACGACCTCGGACTGGAAAAGACCTTCTCCGAGAAGAATCCCTACGCCCTGCAGGAGATGACTGCGGTGATGCTCGAATCGGCCCGCAAGGGAATGTGGCACGCCACGGACGTACAGCTACGCGAAGTGGCCGAGCTGCACACGCGCCTCGTCTCGGAACATGCGGCAGGATGCAGCGGATTCATCTGCGACAACGCCAAACTGCGCGACTTCATCGCATCCAAGGTGGACAAAGAGGCGGCCGAGAGCTACAACAAAAACATAGACGCCGCCCGGCAGATACAGCTCGAAGAGCAGAACGAGAACAACGTCGTCCTGCAAAAGGAGGAGCAGCAGCCCGAACGCCGCAGGGAAGCGCAGAGGGAAGAGACCGCCCCGGGACGGAACGGTACGGTGTATTGGATTGCCGGCATTCTGCTGGGGCTCGTCATCGTATGGCTGATTGTACGGCGCAAACAGGACAAATAGGCGATGGAACTCTATATTCAAATCATATTCGTCCTCGCACTGGCGAAATTCTGTCTGAAAGCGGCCATGACCGGCCGCTTCTGGACGATGGCCTGTTACGCCTTTTTCGCGGCACTCGTATCGCTGGCGCTCTATCCGACGGTCATTGAACAGCCCGCCACGGTGATAACGAATCTGCTGGCCGACCGGGAACTGGTGACGGACGGGGCGGTACTGACCACGACGGAGGCCATACTCGGCATCTTCGTCTCGGTGTTTCTGCTGAGCAACTACTTCAAACCGAAAGGGCAGCGCAGAAAATCGGTCTTCGTGCTGAAAGTGGTACCCGGCATCCTGTGGCCTACTTCGAACTGCTCTTCTTCAGGCAGCGGGTAGGCGCCGATTTCGGGGCCACCGCCGCCATCTATGCGGGTATCGTTTTCGCCGTCGTCCTGCTCGCGGCAGGCTTCATCCACCTCTTCGTCCGACACGAGAGCATGAAGCTCGAACTGAAAATCATGCTCAACATGGGTATCCTCCTCATCGGCCTGCTGGTCAATGCGTCGGTAGCCGACAGTACCGTCGTCTACGCCACCGTCAGCAATGTCGAATGGGGCGCGCTCGCGGCACTAACCGCCGGTACAGCCTGCTTCTTCCTGCTGGGGCTGCTCCTTTCAAAAATAAACTTCAAAAAACTCATTAATAGACATAATTGAAAATGGAATTGATTTCTAACATGTTGTTCTGGCTATCCAACGGGATGCTGATACCTGACATCATTTTTCTGCTCTTCTTCTTCATCAAGGCACTGCTGATGATTGGCGGCTTCTACGGTACGTACA
>ERZ1504180.561-NODE-561-length-10066-cov-3.597543_pt1 | contig 10066 bp, 6 predicted proteins | sample MGYA00574903_ERZ1504180 | MGnify/ENA primary metagenome ERZ1504180 (study PRJEB39906, sample SAMEA3182061) | gut metagenome | biome: human; feature: gut; material: Stool; isolation source: human stools | place: Canada | collected 2013-01-14 ...
CTCCCGGTTCCGACGACTTCAGCGGCGGCCTTTTCGCGGCGTTCAAGGTGGCCGATGTCGGACTGATGCTGTTCAATGCGCAGAACGGTTTCGAAGTGGGGAGCGAGATACAGTCGCGTTATGCGAAGACATACAACGTCCCGCTGGTCGGCGTGATAAACCAGCTCGACAGCGAGAAGGCCAACTGGGAGGGAACCCTGGAGAGCATCGCCTCTTTCTCGAAAGTGAAACCGATTGTCGTACAGTATCCGGTCAACCCGGGCCCCGGCTTCGATGCCTTCATCGACGTACTGCTCATGAAGATGTTCCGCTTCAAGGACGACAACGGCACGCGCGAAGAGCTGCCCATACCGGCCGAACATGCCGAAAGGGCCGCAGAACTGCATCAGGCACTGCTGGAAGCTGCAGCGGAAAACGACGAAACTCTGATGGACACCTATTTCGAAAAGGGCGACCTCGAACCCGACGAAATCCGCAAGGGACTCGGCATGGGTATCGCCAACCGCGACTGGATGCCCATCTTCTGCGCCTCGGCGAAAAAGGACATCGGCACGAAGCGCATCATGGAGTTCATCATCAAGGTCGCACCGAACCCCGACCAGCGTCCTCCCATGACGGATACCGAGGGGAACGACATACCGGCAGACCCGGCAGGTCCGACGATACTCTTCGTCTTCAAGAGCTCGATAGAACAGCATGTAGGTGAAATCAGCTATTTCCGCGTAGTCAGCGGCAAGGTCACCGAGGGTATGGAGCTGCTGAACATGCGCACGGAGAATAAGGAGAAACTGTCCCAGCTCTTCGCCGTTGCTGGAAAGAACCGCGTGAAGGTCAGCGAAATGAGTGCCGGCGACATCGGATGTACGGTGAAACTGAAATCCACCCGCACGGGCGACACCCTCGCCCCCGCAGGTTCGCATACGGTCATCTCCCCGATGGTCTTCCCCGAACCGCGTTACCGCGCCGCAGTCCGGGCCGTGAATCAGGCCGACGAAGAGAAGCTCGGCGAACTGCTCAACAAGGCCCGGTACGAAGACCCCACCCTGCTGGTCGAATACTCCAAGGAGCTCAAACAGACCATCGTACAGGGACAGGGCGAGCTGCATCTCAAGATACTGCGCGACCAGATAATGGGTGGCAGCAAGATAGACATCGAATATTTCGCACCCAGAATACCCTACCGCGAGACCATCACCAAGACCGCGGCAGCCGATTACCGCCACAAGAAACAGTCCGGCGGTGCAGGACAGTTCGGGGAGGTGCACCTGGTCATCGAACCCTATTACGAAGGCATGCCCGAACCCTCGAAGTACAAGGTGGACGGGAAGGAGCTCACGCTCAACGTGAAGAACAAGGAAGAGTACGACCTCGACTGGGGCGGCAAACTGCAGTTCTACAGTGCCGTCGTGGGCGGTGCGATAGACGCCCGCTTCATGCCGGCCATCCTCAAGGGTATCATGGAGAAGATGGAAGAGGGACCGCTGACGGGTTCCTATGCCCGCGACATACGCGTCATCGTGTACGACGGCAAGATGCATCCGGTCGACTCGAATGAAATCTCCTTCAAGCTCGCCGGCCGCAACGCATTCAAGGAGGCGTTCCGCAATGCCGGTCCGAAAATTATGGAGCCTATCTACAATGTGGAGGTGCTCGTGCCTTCGGACAAGATGGGGGATGTCATGAGCGACATGCAGAACCGCCGCGCCATTATCGAAGGCATGTCGTCCGAAGGAGGTCTCGACCGCCTCTCGGCACGGGTACCGCTCTCGGAACTCTACCGCTACTCGACTACGCTCAGTTCGCTCACCAATGGCCGTGCGACCTATACCATGAAGTTCGCTTCGTACGAACAGGTTCCCTCCGATATTCAGGAGAAACTGCTCAAGGCGTATGCGGATACCGACAAGGACGAATAACGGAAACGAAGATACGCAAAGCAGGGCGGTGGAACCACCGCCCTGCTATTTTAAAGGCTGCCGACCATAATGGCAGAATAATTGTTATCACAAAAACGCCCTCCGGTCATGGGGTGCTCACCAGAGCGGGCATTGTAGAAAAGGCGACTTCTCAAGCCCCCGTAACCCCCAACCGAAGGGCTTTATATTGTCCTTCTTAAAAACTGTACGGGGGTAATATGAGAAGTCGCGTAACAAATATACGCTATTTTTCGATAACAACAAATATTACGGCGGATAAACGCCTCTCCGAATCCTCCGCAGGACAGAATCGTTGCCTCCCGAACTTCCTTCATGCCCCTTTGCAGCCCTGTACGGACGGCCGAAAGGGGGAATCCGCCCGCCTGCCGTTACGGCAAAATGCCGCATACCGGCAGGCGTCCGCTGCGGCACTTTCCGCCGCACGGCGAACCGAACCGATTGTCCGGCCTCAACATAAGCGCAGCAATGCAGCCGGTCATCGGAAAAAAATATTACTTTTGTTCCGTTGCTATCCAAAACCCAAAACAGTTATCAAATGGCTATATTGAGAGTTGAAAACGTTACAAAACGTTTTGCCAACCATACGGCCCTCGACGACGTATCGCTTGAGATACCGCGCGGCTCGGTCTATGGCCTGCTCGGCCCGAACGGAGCGGGAAAGACCACGCTTATCAGGATAATCAACCGCATCACCGCCCCCGACAGCGGCAAGGTGTACCTCGACGGCCGCGAACTCGCTCCGGAGGACGTCTACAAGATAGGCTATCTGCCGGAGGAACGCGGACTCTACAAACAGATGAAGGTGGGCGAACAGGCCGTCTATTTCGCACAGCTCAAAGGTCTCTCCCGCAGAGAAGCGACCGCCCGGCTGAAGGTGTGGTTCAAGAAATTCGGCATAGAATACTGGTGGGACAAGAAAGTGAGCGAACTGAGCAAGGGCATGGCGCAGAAGCTCCAGTTCATCGTCACCGTCCTGCACGAACCCCAGCTGCTCATCTTCGACGAACCGTTCAGCGGATTCGACCCCATCAACGCCAACATGCTGAAAGAGGAGATACTCGCCCTGCGCGACAAAGGGGCGACGGTCATCTTCTCGACCCACAACATGTCGTCGGTGGAGGAGATATGCGACCACATCACGCTCATCAACAAATCGCACAACATCCTTACCGGAAAACTCGACGATATCCGCCACGAACACGGAACCAACATTTTCGAAGTGGAGTTCCGGGGCGACCGGGAACGGTTGAAGGCGCAGCTTTCCAACCGCTACACGATATTGGAGACGGAAGGGGAAGATGCGCTGCGGAATGCGCTCAAAATACATCTGACCGAACACGAACAGATACGCGAGCTGGTTTCCGCAATCAACTCCGCCGTCGAGATACGTTCCTTCAGGGAGATTATCCCCAGCATGAACGACATATTCATCAAGGCCGTCGCAGGCCAGCTTTAAACCGGAAGGAGGAAGGACAATGGGAAAAATCGGATTGATAGCACGCAGGGAGTTCAACGAACGCGTACGCAAGAAAAGCTTCATCATCACCACCATACTGATGCCTCTCTGCTTTGTGGGCATCATCGTACTCATGGCCTGGCTGATGACGCGCGAAAGCGACAAGGAGCGGGAGATAATCGTGATAGACGACAGCGGCATGGTGGCGCCGCATCTCGTGAACGAAGGTTCCATCCGCTACCGGATGGCGGACCGCACCCTCGAACAGATGCAGGAACAGGCACCGGAAGGGGCCTTCGGCATTCTGGTCATAGGACATGACATCATGAGCAACCCAAAAGCCGCCCAGCTCTTCACGTACGAATCCTCCACACTGATGATTGAGGAGTCCATATCGGGACAGATACGCAAGATAGTGGAAGACGCGAAGCTGAAAACATACGATATAGACAATCTGGACGAGATACTCGCGGAGGTACAGACTCCCATCAAGCTCCAGACCAAGGAGATTACCGACTCCGGAGAGACGCGGGACTCCTCCAGCGCACTGAACATGGCAGCCGCCTACATCTTCGGCCTGCTCATATACATGTTCGTATTCATGTACGGCACCATGGTCATGCAGGGAGTCATCGAGGAGAAGAGCAACAAGGTGCTCGAGCTGATGGTATCGTCCGTCAAACCTTTCCAGCTCATGATGGGCAAAATACTCGGCATCGCCTCCGTAGCCCTCACGCAACTGTTGATTTGGGTGGTATTCATCGCAGTCGCGGGAGGCGCGGCAATAAACTATTTCGCGGGGGATGCGATGGCCGCCGCGGCCGCCATGAATGCGGGAACCGCAGGGATGCCGGCCGCCATGGGCGACATCGGCACCGACGAGATGGCGATACTCAGCCGCCTGACGGACATGCGCTACATCCTCACGACCGTCATAGGCTTCATCGTTTATTTCATCGGCGGATACCTCCTTTACGCAGCCATGTTCGCCGCGGTAGGCAGCGCCGTGGACAACGAGAAGGATACCCAGAACCTGCAGCTTCCCATCACGGTGCCCCTCATACTCGCCATCGTGGTCATGGTAAGCGCCATGCAGGACCCGAACAGCCAGATAGCCTTTTGGTTCAGCATGATACCCTTTACCTCGCCCGTCATCATGATGGCCCGCCTGCCTTACGGAGTTCCCATGTGGGAGCTGCTGGTATCGGTGGGACTGCTCTACCTGACCTTCGTGGGCACGGTATGGCTCGCCGGCAAGATATACCGCGTCGGAATCTTCATGTACGGGAAGAAACCCTCGTTCAGAGAGCTGTTCAAGTGGGTCAGGTATAAATATTGACGTTTCACCTGCGGCGGTTACTCCGCAGAGGCCGGAAACATTACCTTTGTAGAAACGGCAGAGGGCGAAAGGTACGGTATTTGCCGCCTGACGGAACGGAATCGACAAAACACAAAACTCCATAGCAATGAAAAAACTGCTTATTCTGATTGGGGCTGCGGTACTCCTGTTCGGATGCACCGGCCCGATGGGACCGCAGGGGCCTCAAGGTCCGCAGGGAGAAGGTTCGCAGACGTTCACCCTGACATACAAACTGGCCTCCGCCGACTGGGTGAAAAACACCGACGCAGCGGGCAATTTCATCGGCTGGTGGCATGAGATACAGATGCCCGAACTCAGCACCTATGTCTACGAATACGGCATGTACAACGTCTATCTGTGGGATGGCAACATACAGGTACCGCTGCCCGTGATTGTCTACAACGAGACGGACAACACCTTGTGGGAGAAGAAGATTTCCTGCGACTTCGAAGTGGGTTCGGTAGCGGTTTACTATCAGGAGAACGACTTCATGAACGAGGGGTACCGCCCCGAGGATATGACCTTCCGCATCCACCTGGTTTGGTAAGACTTCCCGTGCCGGGATGAACGGGAAGAGGCGACGCCTTTCCCGAAAGCAGAAGCGCCCGGCGTAGCGACGGAGGGACAGCAGCGGATGAAAGTCCCGTCAGACAGAGGCGAAGGGGTAAAGACGATTTGGTCTTTACCCCCTTCGCCTTTATGGTGACGTATACTCCGTATCCGGCCTGACATTGGTTCCGTACCAAGCCGTGCAATTACAAATACCGTCCTGTCCGGCTTTCCGGTGCCTGTCGAACCGTTTCGAGCGTTCCGGCAGCGACAATCCGGCCACCCTCCTCACCGCCCCCCGGGCCCATATCGATGATATAATCCGCATTGCGTATCACATCCAGGTCGTGTTCGATGACCACTACGGTAGCCCCCCTGTCAATCAAGGCCTGGAAAACGCCCAGCAATACCTGCACATCCAGCGGATGCAGCCCGATGGTCGGTTCGTCGAAAACGAACACGGAATCCGCCTGCATTCTCCCCATTTCGCTGGCCAGCTTCAACCGCTGCGCCTCGCCGCCGGAGAGACCGGGCGTCTCCTCCCCCAGCGTCAGATAGCCCAAACCGAGCCGCTGCAACACCTGCATACGCTGCGACACGACCTTCATGTCGGCACAGGCCTCCAATGCAGCGTCTATACCCATGTCCATCAGTTCCGGCAACGAATAAGCTCTTCCCTGCCGGTCCGTATGTTTGATGAGCCAGGCATCCTTTCCGTAACGGGAGCCGCGGCACTCCGGACAGGTCAGTACCACATCGGGCAAAAACTGTACGTCGAGGCTGATGGAACCCGTCCCGTCGCACGCGGGACAGCGCAGACGACCGGTATTATAGGAAAAATCTTCGGCCTTATACCCGCGGCTCTTCGCATCCGGCGTCTTGGCATAGATTTTCCGCAGTTCGTCGTGTACATTCGTATAGGTGGCCACGGTGGAACGGACATTCACTCCGATTGGCGTGGCATCAATCAGCTTGACATGTCCGATACCCTCCGCCTCCACAGCCCGCACATGAGCCGGCAGCCGCGTCCCGCCTGCAAGGGCCTTCAGGGCGGGGACAAGGCTTTCGAGTACCAGCGTCGTCTTGCCGGAACCGGAAACGCCCGTCACCACAGTTAGCCTTCCTTTGGGAATTTCGACCTCCAGAGGCTTTACCGTATGGATGCCGGAGGTGGAGAGCCGAATGCGCCCCTCCGAAAACATCTCCTCGGCTCCTGCCGGTCTCCGGATGCGGGTATCCGCCCGCCCGGAGAGGAAGCCCCCTATTCGGGACTCCGGATTGTTTCCGACATCCGCCACGCTCCCTTCGGCAATCACCCGACCGCCGGCCGCACCCGCACCCGGTCCCATCTCGATGAGCCAATCCGCCTCTTTCAGAATCTGCGTATCATGGTCGACCAGCAGCACCGAATTCCCGTCCGCCACCAGGTCGCGTATCACGCCGTTCAATCCCACGATGTTGGAAGGATGCAGCCCGATGGAGGGCTCGTCAAGCACATACAGCACACCGGTCGTCCTGTTGCGTACCGCCCGGGCAAGCTGCATCCGCTGCCGCTCTCCGGTCGAGAGGGTGGACGAAGCCCGGTCGAGCGTCAGGTAGCCGAGTCCCAGGTCCATCAACCGCATGGCCGCAGACCGGAAAGATTCGCAAATGCTCCGGGCCATCGGCTCCATCTCTTCGGGCAGGGAAGCCGGTACACCGTCCACCCATTCCATGAGTTCGGCCAGCGTCATCCGGCAGGCCTCATCGAGGGAGATACCCCGCAGTCTGGGCGCCCGCGCCGCTTCGGACAGGCGCGTTCCGCCGCACGACGGACACACCTCCTCCTTCAGAAACCGGGCAACACGCTTCATTCCCTTTTCATCCTTGACTTTCGCCAGCGCATTCTCTACGGTATAAATCGCATTGAAATAGGTAAAGTCCATCTCACCCGCAGCACCGCTGGTCCTATTCTGGTAAATCATGTGGTGCTTGACGGCCGGCCCGTGGAACACGATTTCCCGCTCTTCCGGTGTCAGCAGGCGAAACGGTACGTCGGTACGCACACCCAAATCCCGGGCGATATCCTTCATCAACGACCACATCAGTGTCTGCCAGGGCAGTACAGCCCCCTCGTCTATGGTAAGGGATTCATCGGGCACGAGGGTCGATTCATCCACAATCCGGATACTCCCGGTACCGCCGCACTCGGGACAGGCCCCCTGACTGTTGAAAGAGAGTTCCTCCGCCCCCGGTGCATAGAAATGCTCTCCGCACTCGGGACAGACGAGTTCGCGCCCTGCGGCAACGGCAAGGGAGGGAGGCGCATAGTGACCGTTCGGACAGCGGTGGCTGGCCAATCTCGAATACATCAACCGCAGACTGTTCAGTAGCTCCGTAGCCGTACCGAACGTGCTGCGGATACCGGGAACTCCGGGACGCTGGTGCAGCGCGAGAGCCGCCGGAACATACGTCACCTCGTCTACCTGCGCCTTGGCCGCCTGCGTCATCCTGCGCCGCGTATAGGTAGAGAGGGCCTCCAGATAACGCCGGGAACCCTCTGCATAGACGACGCCAAGTGCGAGCGACGATTTGCCGGAACCGGAGACGCCCGCCACCCCCACTATCTTGTTGAGCGGAATATCCACGTCCACCCCTTTCAGGTTATGAACCCTCGCACCCCGTATCTTTATCCTGTCAATCATAACAACCGCATGCAAAAGGAAATCGTTTCCACAAAATTACCCATTATTCCACACTTTCCTCCCTGCGACACGAAAATGCGTCCCTGCCATCGGCACTGCCGCAAACGAAACGAGGAGAGCATACCGGACGATGCTACCCGCGGCAGCGATACGGAAAACGCGCCGGCCTCCTCTCTCCGCAACCGCTATCCGGACAGCATCGCCGCGGCCGTCCAGATACAGACGGTACGCCGTCCGGAAGACAGATACGGCGGAGCAAGTGCTCCGCCGTATCTGTTTCAAATTTCGGCCCGGCCGCCCTCACAACGACAGGCACGGACATCCGGTCGCCCGGCATCAGATAAGCCCCTTCTCCTTCTTTTCCCGAACGGCGCGGAGCATATCTTCCGTCATGGACTTCATATCCCACTTCGGCTTCCAGCCCCACTCCTCACGGGCACAGGTATCGTCGAGGCTGTCCGGCCAGCTACGTGCAATGGACTCCTTGACAGGGTCCACGTCATAGGTCATCGTGAAACCGGGCATCGCCTTGCGGAGCTCGGCATACAGCATCTCCGGCGTAAAGCTCATGGAGGTCACATTGAAGCTGTTGCGGTGTACGAGTTTCGACGGGTCGGCCTCCATAATCTGGATGCAGGCGTCGAGTGCATCGGGCATGTACATCATGTCCATATAGACATCGCTCGGTATCGGACATACATACGAACCCTTTTTCACGGCATCGTAATAAATCTCTACGGCATAATCGGTCGTCCCTCCGCCCGGAAGCGTCACGTTGGAGATGAGTCCGGGGAAGCGCACGCTGCGCGTATCGACACCGAAACGCTTGTGGTAATAGTCGCCAAGCAGCTCGCCCGTCACCTTGCACACGCCGTAAATGGTCGTCGGCCTCATGACGGTATCCTGCGGTGTCTTCACTTTCGGGGAGTTGGGGCCGAAAGCGCCGATGGAACTCGGCGTGAAGAGGGCGCAGTTGTATTCACGCGCTATCTCCAGCGAATTCATCAGGGCACCCATATTTATCTGCCATGCCTTCTGCGGGTTCGCTTCGCCTACGGCCGACAGCAGCGCCACCAGGTTGTAGATGGCGTCTATTTTGTATTTTTTGACCACCTCGGCATAGGCTTCGCCATCGAGCGCATTGAGCTGCACGAACGGCCCGTTTGCCGCCAGCATGGGGCAGTCGCGCATATCCGTAGCCACGACATTTTCGTTCCCGTAGACGCTCCGCAGCCTCATTGTGAGTTCGGAACCGATTTGGCCGCCGGCCCCGATGATAAGAATCTTTTTCATGTCCTATTTATAATTTAAACAATGCCTGTACACAAGGGAACCGGGCTTGCGCCGGCCGCCCTCACTTTCCGGTCTTCTCGCGCTCCTCGGCTTCCCGGATAAGTTCCACGGACAAGACCGTATAATAGATGACGACCACTGCCTGCGCTACTACCACGGCCCAAGTCAGGAAAGAGCGCACGGGTATCATCCATACGAGCAACGCCAAACCCGACACGAAAAGCACCGCCAGCACCGCAACCACGCGACGTAATCCCTTGAATCTGTCCATCGTTACAATTTTGGCCCGATAAACCGGACAAACTGTCGAAAGCTCCGGCTTCATGACAACAAAATGATACGATATCCGCCACGGCTGTTGGAAATTTGGAAAATGATGCCTATTTTTGTCCCGCTTTCGGAAATCGTCCGACGCAGCAATCGCTGTTGTAGCTCAGTGGTAGAGCACTTCCTTGGTAAGGAAGAGGTCACGAGTTCAATCCTCGTCAACAGCTCAAGCTATTTATGAAGAACCCATCGCTGTAGACGGTTGGAAATTAAAAAGGACACTCGCATAGGCTCCAGAGCGTCCTTTTGTTTTTCAATACGTTACGAAACAATCTTATTTCAGAAGCAATTTAGAAGACGCCCCGCAACAGCAACGCCTTTTCCAGATTCCAACATCTCCTTCTCCTTCCATCACAATCAAGTGCACTATACGATTCGCTATCAGGTCCGCTCGCTACGAACCTCCTTTACATTCCCCAAAACTTATGTAAAGGTTCTCCGGCTTTTCTTTACATTCCCC
>ERZ1504180.580-NODE-580-length-9873-cov-2.976268_pt1 | contig 9873 bp, 7 predicted proteins | sample MGYA00574903_ERZ1504180 | MGnify/ENA primary metagenome ERZ1504180 (study PRJEB39906, sample SAMEA3182061) | gut metagenome | biome: human; feature: gut; material: Stool; isolation source: human stools | place: Canada | collected 2013-01-14 ...
CTCGTCGGCAGCGTCAGATGTGTATAAGAGACAGGTCCGATATCAGATATAATTCCTCGTCCAGGCGCATTAGAAGAAATGATATCAATTGCTTCACGTTTATCTGAACCCTTTCCTTTCGTTAGAGTAGATTTATATCTTATCAACGGATCCCCTATCTTTGGAGAAATGACTTTTACTCCAGACGTCATCAGTAATATTACCCCAGAACTGACAGATCAAATGAGTAAATGGATTGACATCACCAGTTTAAAACAGCAACTATGATAGTAAAAATCAGAGAAATAATCAGAGACTGTATCACCTTCGGGATGCATTTTATTTATACACGAATCTATCAAATGAATATTGATAAAAGCGCAAAACTTTCATTTGGTGCCATACTCGATAAAAGTAATCCCAAAGGAGTACACATTGGAGAAGAAAGCTTCATTGCATCTGGAGCTGTTATTTTAGCTCATGACTTTTCCAAACCTGCTAAAGCCGACACCTACATTGGTAAACGTTGTTTTATTGGCGTAAATGCGATCATCATGTGTGGAGTAAAAGTTAACGATAACGTAATTGTCGGAAGCGGATCTGTCGTTACAAAAGATATACCTGCCAACTGCATCGTAGCCGGTAATCCTGCCAGAATAATCAAAGAAGGTATTCAGACCAAAAAATTCGGACAATTAATGCAACAATCATGAACGACAACAGAATACAACTAAACGGAATAAAAGTCCACCCCTTTCCCTCAGATTCCAGTTTGCTGGAATATGTGGAGGAACATAAAGGGATATTAGTAGCGATAAATGCGGAGAAGATACTGCATGCGAACGAGCAAATACAAGATATTGTAAACAGGAATATTGGATATTGCGATGGCATAGGAGCAGTTATGGCAGTGCGGCAGCACGGAGCCGTGGATGCCGTCAAGATCGCGGGATGCGAACTGTGGTTGAAGATTATAACAACTCTGTATCAAAAAGAAAAAACCTTCTACTTGGTCGGGAGTAAACAGCCCGTAATAGAGAAGACCATCTCCCGATTGAAAGAAGACTTTCCCGGAATACAGATAACGGGGTACCGTAACGGATACATACAAACAGAGACAGAACAGGAAGAACTGATCGAAGACATCAAGACAAAACAGCCGGATGTCATATTCGTTGCAATGGGATCACCCAAACAAGAGTTATTGATGGAAAAAATGTATCAGGCACATCCCGCAATTTACCAAGGGTTAGGAGGAAGTTTCGACGTCTATACAGGGAACGTGAAACGAGCACCCGAATGGTGGATAAAGCACAATCTCGAATTTGCATACCGCCTATTGAAACAACCTTCGCGCATCAAACGACAAATACATTTAATCAAATTCTTGATACTGGTCAAGACTGGAAAAATCTAAACAGAAACAACATGAAGAAAATAATGCTCGTCTTCGGTACCCGTCCTGAAGCAATTAAAATGGCACCATTAGTAAAAGCTTTCCAACAGAAAAAAAATAAATTTAAAACCATCGTCTGTGTTACCGGACAACACAAGAAAATGCTGGACCAAGTCCTAAAGCTTTTCAATATCCGGCCCGATTACGATCTCAACATAATGAGGCAAGGACAGGACCTATACGATATAACAGCCCGGGTACTGACAGGAATGAGAGGAGTTCTGCAGGAAGCGAAGCCAGATATCGTTCTGGTCCATGGAGATACCACAACTTCGACAGCTTCAGCACTCGCTGCCTTCTACCAACAAATACCGGTCGGTCATGTAGAAGCAGGGTTACGCACGCACAACATCTACAGTCCTTGGCCGGAAGAAATGAATACCCTACTTAAGCAACTTGACACCGAACTGATGTCTGCAGGTTATGAAACAACTCCACTTGCCGAACAAAACAGCCGCAAACTGGTTTTAATAACAGGTCATCGCCGGGAAAACTTCGGCGATGGATTTATCCAAATATGCCGGGCAATAAAGACTCTGGCAGAGCAGTATGCGGAGGTAGACTTTGTCTACCCTATGCACTTGAACCCAAATGTAAGGAAGCCCATTCACGAAATATTCGGAAATGCTTATCTCCCTAACCTGTTCTTTATAGAGCCTTTGGAGTATCTTCCTTTCGTCTATCTAATGGAGAAGTCGACACTTGTCCTAACCGATAGCGGAGGCATACAAGAAGAGGCTCCGGGTTTGGGAAAGCCGGTGCTTGTCATGCGTGACACAACAGAACGGCCGGAAGCACTTGACGCAGGGACAGTGAAGTTAGTAGGAACAGATTACGCCCGGATTGTAACTGAAGTGTCCCACTTACTGGATGACAATACCTATTATAACCGTATGAGCCAAGCAGTAAACCCCTATGGAGACGGAACTGCAAGCCAACGAATCGTTCAAACAATAGAAAAAGTAATATGAAAAATCTTGACAAAAAACAAGCTGTATTATGCCATCGAAAGCCGTTAGGTCGTCAACGGACAAGACAACGGTATCTGCCACAATGTATCATTGGATTCCTGCTCCTGCTAATATCAATTGCCATACAGGCACAAATCCCACAGGAATTAATTGATAAAGCCCGTGCTGCCGGGATGACAGAGGAACAAATACAAAGAGAAATAGCCAAACACAGGACAGAACAAACCGGTATCAACCAAATCATTAAGCCTGCTACAGAAAATACCGTATTCGACCGTTCCCATCCTACTCAGCAAGCACTTCTCCCACTGACAGAGCAACGCGACGAACATAAACCGAAGCAGCCTTTGGAAAATATTGTTTTTGGGCGTGAGATCTTTTCCGATAAGAATTTGACATTCGAACCGGATCTGAATATGCCGACGCCTAAAAATTATGTTCTATCAGCAGGAGATGAGTTGCTGATCAATGTATGGGGAGATTCGGAACTGAACTTGAAACTCAGTATTTCTCCCGACGGAACGATCTTGATCCCCAATGTCGGTCCCGTATCCCTAAGCGGACTGACTATCGAGGCGGCAGAGAATCGCATCCGGCAGGAATTGGGTAAAATCATGGCAACGCTTGACGGCAGTCAACCTAATACATTCGTTTCTGTCGGACTGGGGCAAATTCGCAGCATTAAAGTCAATATTGTCGGCGAAGCCGTCGCACCCGGGACCTATACACTCTCATCTCTCGCCACGCTTTTCAACGCCCTTTATGCAGCAGGAGGAGTAAACGATATCGGATCACTGAGAAACATAAAAGTATACCGGAACAGCAAAGAGATCGCCAGTCTCGATGTATACGACTATCTGCTGAATGGTAAATATGAAACGAATATACGTCTGGAAGACAACGACATGATCATTATCGGTCCCTACGAACAGCTTGTCACCGCCGGTGGTAAAGTGAAAAGAGACCGTACATACGAACTTCGACGAGGAGAGACACTTGACGACCTGCTCGACATGGCAGGTGGTTTTACAGGAGATGCCTACACTGGCAGTATACGAGTGAAACGCAAAGCCGGCGACCGCTACAAGATTGCCACAGTTAACGAAGAACAATTCCAAACATTTGTGCTGCAAGACGGCGATTCGCTGATGGTGGATTCAGTCATTCCCTACTACGATAACCGAATCATCATTTCCGGTGCAGTCTGGCGCCCTGGCGAATATGAGTTGAGTCCGGACGTACATACTGTCAAACAATTGATAGAACAGGCTTCGGGACTTAAAGGAGACGAATTTGTAGGACGCGCACAGATCACAAGGCTCAACCCAGACTTCACCAGTTCGGTTATCGCCATCAATATTGTAGATATTTTGAACGGGAAGGTTCCTGACATCGAACTACAGAAGGAGGACCAACTATATATCCCTTCCCTATTTGACCTCCATGAACCTTATACCGTCAAAGTGAGCGGAGCAGTCAACGCTCCCGATACCGTATTGCCCTTCCGCAAGAATCTGACAGTAGAGGATGTTATCGTCCTCGCCGGCGGCCTGCGCGAAGCAGCCTCAATCATCAACGTAGAAGTGGCACGACGGCTCAAAGATCCGTCCGCCACCCGGAGCAGTAACCAGACAGCCGAGACATTTAACTTCACCCTCGACGAAGGACTGGCAGTAACCTCCGGCGATACGCTTTTCACCCTCGAACCATTCGACGAAGTATTCGTCCGTTTCTCACCTGGTTACCAAAAGCAACAAGTAGTGAAAGTCGGAGGCGAGATTACTTTTGCCGGCAACTATACTTTAAAGGAAAAGAATACGCGTTTAAGCGAACTGATTGCACAATCGGGCGGCATCACTCCAGACGCCTATGTGCGGGGAGCCAGTCTAAAACGTAAACTGACGACAGATGAGTTGCGCCAAATCGAAACTCTCTTACAATTGAGTAACAATAGCAAGCAAAGCCGTGACTCGATCTCCGTTTCGCTTGCCAACCTGAAGGAGTATCCCGTAGGCATCGACCTACAAAAAGCGCTCGCCCATCCGGGAAGTGCCGACGACCTTGTGTTACGCGACGGAGATGTGCTTTACATCCCCCAACAGCAAAGTACGGTGAAGGTGAGCGGTTCCGTTACCTATCCTAACAGTGTGACCTATACAAAAGGAATGGACGTCCGTGACTGTCTCTCACAGGCTGGCGGCTACAACGACATTGCCCGCAAATATCCCATCGTTATCTACATGAACGGAAAAGTGGCGACCACACAACGTAAAATGATTTTCTTCAAACGTTACCCCAAAGTCGAGCCTGGCTGCGAAATCGTAGTCCCCGCCAAGACACAACGCGACCGCCGAGCAAGCCTGGCAGAAATCATGAGTGTCGGCAGTTCCGTCACCTCAATGGCTGCCATGATAACATCAATGATCAATCTTTTAAAGTAAATAAATGGACAAGAACAATCATACCCCATCGTCTCCACAATCGGAGATCGATTTGATCGCCCTCTCCGGCTACCTGTGGAAAAAACGACGTTTCTTCATAAAATGCTGCGGAATTGCAACAGTGGCGGGACTCATCATTGCTTTCAGCATACCCAAAGAATTCACCACAACGGTGAAACTGGCTCCCGAAACCACCGATGCCACAAGCAAGATGAGCAACCTCGGCGGACTGGCAGCCATGGCAGGAATAGACCTCGGTTCAGCCTCCGGCCAGGATGCTTTGTCACCCAACCTCTATCCTGATATTGTGCACAGTACACCTTTTCTGTTGGAGCTCTTTCCCGAAAAGGTAACCGACAAGGAGAAAAAGTACACGACTACTCTATATGATTACATAGCCGGCCATCAGCGCTTCGCTTGGTGGAGCATCCTTATGAAAGCGCCCCTAAAAGGAATAGCAGCCCTCCGTTCGTTCTTCTCCGGTAACGAAGAGAACGATGGAGATCTCAATCCCTTCCAACTCACCCACAAGCAAGAGGATGTACTGAAAAACCTACGCCAGCGCATCACCGTCTATGTCGATAAAAAAACACAAGTCGTTACTCTCGGTGTCAGCATGCAAGACCCGCTGATCTCAGCAGACGTGGCGCACAGTATCGTGATAAAGTTACAGACCTATATCACACATTACCGGACGCAGAAAGCAAAGAAAGATCTGGAATTTACAGAAAAAGTGCTAAAAGAATCCCGCAGTGCCTATTACAAAGCACAGCAGGCTTATGCAACTTTTGAAGACGGTAACAAGAACATTATCTCCGCCAGTTACCGCACCGAGCAAGAGCGTTTACGCAACGAAATGACTCTTACGTTCAATGTATATAACACGTTAGCGCAAAAGCTCGAACAGGATAAACTCCGAATACAGGAACAGACACCGGTCTACACCATTATCGAACCGGCAACTGTTCCTCTCAAAGCTTCCTCTCCCAAGAAATTGCTGATTTTGGTAGCATTCATCTTCCTCGCTTTCATCGGGGGATGCGGATATCTGATCATCAAGGAATATGCAAGCCCCCCGTCGCCGAGATCTGAAACGTAATCCGAAAATCGCAATCCAGAATCCGGATTGCGATTTTCAGATTACGATCTACTCACCTGCAATCCCTTATCCGACAAACTCATTTCGACAAAACGGGCATTGTCATTCTGCGGATCTGCCGTGAGAAGGCGGCGGATCTGCAAAGAGGCTTCCGGGTCTTTGGCTACGATATAAAGATAGCCACCTCCGCCAGCACCAGGAAGTTTATAGCCTAATGCATAATCCTTGATGCGAGAAATGAGCCGTTCCACAGCAGGCGGATTTGTCCCGGCATCAAGTGCCTTGTTTTGTTCCCAACTCTTACCGACCAATCGCCCGTATGAAGCGAAATCACCCCTAAGGATTGCCTCGTACATATCCAATGCATGCACTTTCATTTCAGAAAGCAGACGAAGATGGGAACCACTGTTCAAGAACATTCCACGTACGATTTCAGCAAGAATATCCTTCGCCGTACGGGTAATTCCCGTGTAGTAAAGCAAGTGGCAGACACGATACTCCGGTTCGGTAAAAAGATATTCCGGAAGCCAGCGCACCGACGGATTCTGGTGGAAACCCTCACCCGTCTGCAATAGTTTCAATCCATGTAACACCCCTCCATACTGATCTTGCCAGCCTCCTCCGGTCGTGAGCAACTGCTCAAGGATCAGCGTCCGGTTACCAATCTCGTTCTTATCCCACGCCAAGCCACAAAAATCCGACAATGCACCCAATACCGTAGCCGCAAGAATCGAACTGGTTCCCAGGCCAGAACCGGCAGGAATCGCAGCCAACAACGTCACTTCCAACCCGCATCCGAATGCTTTCAGTTGCTCTTCCAACGAAACATAGCAGCCTGCTGAGAATTCGGGTATAAACCCGGCCAAAGCCAACGCCGCTTTCGGGATGGAGAAAGGAGAGCCGACCTTGTTGAAATCACGCAGTTCATCCCAAGTCGAAATGCACTCCATCGCCCCGATATCGATGGAACGAAGAATGATACGAGACTCGCGAGTCGGTTTCACATAGACCTGCAAAGGAGGTTGACCGTTCAACTCGATCGCCACATTTACGACATTACCACCGGCATACATGCAGTAGGGCGGTGTATCCGTCCATCCTCCTGCCAAATCGATACGCACGGGACTGCGCCCCCAAACAATCTGATCGCGATAGACATTAAGACGAGGCATCTGTTTCTCATCAGCAATCGTACTGATCCAACCTTCACGCAACAGCGAGAATGCCTGCTGCTGTTCCACCATGCCCTGTTCATCTCCTGAAAGTTGCAGCACACAGGCACGAAACATATGGTCATGCACACGCTTCATCAGCGGAGCATCCGCTGGTAAACCCTTAGGCAACATAATTCCTCCGGCAACAAATTCGGAGGCAGCATCCGCCAGATCCAACTGATAGAAAATACTTTTGTCATGATTGGCAGCAAGCATCGACCAGTTTTTCTTCCTGAACGCTTCGCGCTGGGCAAACAGGCGGCGGAGATTTGCACAATCAGAAAGCCTGTTTGCAGACATCTTTTCAGCTACTTCCCACACCTTGCGTCCTTCATCCAGATAAGGTTCAGATACCATCCAACGTAACACAGCCCCCAACTCGTCCATACTCCGGCAGACAGGGAATAAGGCCGCATTCTGTATGTCGGCACAGGCCGGCAAATTGATACCCCGCTCCGCAGACCATTCCACTATGGGACGCCCCATAAAGAGAGTAGATTCATTCGCCGTATTTCCTTTGAAAGTATCATTGAAACCATACGGACGTGCCACCCATCCTTCATCACCGACAGGCACGACATCAATGCACACACCGGAAGGAACGTGTAACTCCCAATCGTTCACCGGAACACCCGTAATCACATGCCGATCGGCAAGCGTCCATCGTTTCCCGACAAAACTGTTTTCGACCCACAGTTCTGAATTATCAGAGGTCAGCGAACAAAAAACTTCGGCATTCTGAACAAACATGGCAGGATGTGGTTTCACCTTACGCTGCATGATCGCCCGCTGGTCGCGCACAAGATTCTGCACCGACAACGTCGAAGAAATCAGCTCCCGGCTTGTACCATAATGATAGAACTCACCACCCGGCAAAGGCAAGATAGCGACAGTCAACGCATTCAATTCTTCATCAGTTATACGTGGATGCCCCCCAAGAGCAAGACCAAACTCAGAATACAGGTCATATTCCTTCATCTGTTTCCCATCCGATTCGTAGGAATGCTTCATCAGGAGTTCCACCGCCCGGTCACTGAGCAGCCAGACACCTATATCCATCAGGAAGAGATGCGTCCCCGCCAGCCGTCCCAACTCATCGAGAGTGGGCTTTTGAAGCATGAAATCGAGCTGGTCAGGAGATTTGCGGTCCGACACGAAGACCCCGTGGCGAGTGGCGAGTGCAGGATCCACCCACAAACCATAACAGACAACATCAGCCTCAGGAATCTCTTGCAACGGCTCGCTGTTACGCAGATAAACATCGCCACTGGCAATCAGCGTATGCAGCGAATCCGGCGCCTTGCGCATGATCTCCTCATACAACGGAAGTTGAAGCGAAAGGAGGTTCTGAGATAATTTCTGTCCCCTCGCCCACCGGAACACCGGAATCGGTGTCAATATCTTGCCCGAAGGTGCATACCCGGGCAAACGCCGGCTCTGCCCTCCGGCATGCAATAAAATCCGCTTTTCACGCGCCAGCCATTCTCCTGTCGACAACGTTCCAGCAGTATCGTCATCCCGGCGGCAAGCCTCAAGTAACCAAGTTGTTCCTCCACCCGATCCCAGACGGGCACCTATAGGATCGGACGTACAAAACCAGTCTGCCGGATCGGCATTAGCTATCTCGTGAAAACTGCCAACCAAGTTAGGCGGCAGCGACAATAATTTCTTCATATCCTACTATTCTTTCCGGCAAATGTACTCCTTTCCCCTTTCACTGCGTAAAATTTAATTTAATTTTTACTTTCAGAGGCTGTTTCGTTTAAATTATTATATCCACCTTTGTAGAGGGAATGCACTCTTATAATCACACGACAATAAAAAAAGTTGGTAAATACTAATCCCCTCCTTCATTTCTATTTCTGAAGTATCTTTAGTTATTCATTTAATATTCAGATAGTATGATATACGGTTATGTAAGAGTCAGTACGGATAAACAAAGTACTGAAAATCAACGCTTCGAGATTGAAAACTATTCAAAAGCGAAAGGTTTCCGTATCGAACGTTGGGTAGACGAAACAATCAGCGGAACAACAAGTGTATCGGATCGCCAACTTGGCAGATTATTAAAACAAATTCGTAAAGGAGACACGCTTGTAACAACAGAACTATCAAGGCTTGGACGTAATTTGATGCAAGTCATGAGCTTCCTTCACCAATGTATGGAACGGGATATCATCGTCCTTACAGTCAAAGAACGCTATGAATTAGGGAATAATATCAATAGTAAAATTCTGGCCTTCGCTTTTAGCCTAAGTGCAGAAATCGAACGCAATCTGATTTCACAACGTACCCGCGAAGCACTTGCGCGTAAAAAAGCGGAAGGCACGAAACTCGGTCGTCCGAAAGGCAAAAAGACCATGCAGGTCAGGTTGTCCGGAAAAGAAAATGTCATCAAGAAAATGATCAATGAGAAATGCTCGATGAACGAAATCGCCGAAAAATTCGGAGTAAACCGCCAGACTCTGCGTGATTTCCTGCGGAACACATTCCCGGACTGGAGGAAATATAGATATATTAAGTAATCGGACCTTCATGGCCTTAATTGTCTGAATGTTAATCTATGTAACCTTAATAAATTGTTTTTGAGGTAATTTATTATCAGTCAATACGGCATGCCCGACGGGGCAAGATGATCTGCATACTAAATAATCCAATGAAGGTGTGTCAAAATTCTCACCTTCTTTTTTATGCCCAAAGCCCCGACTTTCAC
>ERZ1504180.581-NODE-581-length-9865-cov-2.853109_pt1 | contig 9865 bp, 8 predicted proteins | sample MGYA00574903_ERZ1504180 | MGnify/ENA primary metagenome ERZ1504180 (study PRJEB39906, sample SAMEA3182061) | gut metagenome | biome: human; feature: gut; material: Stool; isolation source: human stools | place: Canada | collected 2013-01-14 ...
CTCCCGCTTATTCGTAGGAACCGGGAAATTCAGCTCAAATGAACTAATGGAAAAAGCCATCGAAGCCTCCGGATCCGAAATGATTACCGTGGCCATGAAACGTATCAACATGACCCAAGAAGCCACAGACGATATGTTGACACACATCGACCGCAATAGAGTACAATTTCTACCCAACACATCGGGAGTACGCAATGCCGAGGAGGCCGTACTCGCGGCTCAATTTTCCAGAGAATGTTTCGGGACCGATTTCGTTAAACTCGAAATCCACCCCGATCCCAAATATCTTCTGCCCGATCCTGTGGAAACCTTGAAAGCTACCGAACAACTGGCAAAACTGGGATTCGTTGTACTTCCCTATATTCAAGCAGACCCCGTACTTTGTAAACGGCTCGAAGAAGTCGGCGCTGCCACCGTAATGCCCTTAGGCGCACCGATAGGCACTAACAAAGGATTGCGCACTCGCGACTTCTTGCAAATTATCATTGAACAGAGTAATGTACCTGTTATCGTCGATGCTGGGATAGGCACACCTTCCCATGCCGCAGAAGCTATGGAACTGGGAGCCGATGCTGTGTTGGTAAATACGGCTATCGCCGTCGCCGGGAATCCCGTAGAAATGGCTATCGCATTCAAACAGGCTGTCGAAGCCGGCCGCCGGGCATACGAAGCCGGATTAGGCGCACAATACCATTTTGCACAAGCCAGCAGCCCGTTAACCTCTTTCTTAGATTAAACGCAAAAGTAATATGGACACAAAAAAAATAATCAAAGATTCTTATCCCAGTTCCGAAAAAATATATATTCCGGGGAAATTATTTCCCATACAAGTGGGGATGCGAAAAATAAACCTCACCGACACAGTCACCGTAGAAAACGGAAAACGGATACACACGCCCAACGCTCCCGTATACGTATATGACACCAGTGGGCCTTATACCGATCCCGATATTACGGTAGATATAGACAAAGGGCTTCCACGTCTGCGCGAATCATGGATTACGGCGCGAGGCGATGTGGAGCGACAAGACGATATCACCTCGGAATACGGCCGTGCCCGTCGTGACGACCCGTCTCTCGACCCTATACGGTTCAAAAATACTCCCCTTCCCTACAAAGCCAAACCGGGACATGCCATCACGCAAATGTATTATGCCCGACAGGGAATCGTCACGGCCGAAATGGAATATGTCGCCATACGGGAAAACTTGCAAAACGAACAATTAGGCATTAAAAGCCACATCACACCCGAATTCGTGCGACAAGAGATAGCCGCCGGGCGAGCGATCATTCCGGCGAATATCAACCACCCGGAAGCCGAGCCGATGATTATCGGCCGTAATTTTTTGGTCAAATTAAACACTAACATCGGGAACTCTGCGCTATCCTCGGGTATAGAAGAAGAGATCGACAAAGCCGTATGGAGTTGCCACTGGGGGGGCGACACACTGATGGATCTATCGACCGGCGACCACATACACGAAACCCGTGAGTGGATTATCCGGAACTGTCCTGTCCCCGTGGGAACTGTCCCCATCTACCAAGCCCTTGAAAAAGTAAATGGAAAAGTCGAAAATCTGTCGTGGGAGATTTACCGCGACACACTTATCGAACAATGTGAGCAAGGAGTGGACTATTTCACCATTCACGCCGGCGTGTTGAAAGCTCATGCCGATTTGGTGGGCGAACGACTTACCGGAATCGTATCGCGCGGAGGGTCTATTATGACAAAATGGTGCGTCATTCACAATCAGGAAAGTTTCCTGTACACACATTTCGATGAAATCTGTGAAATCTTAAAACAATATGACGTAGCGATTTCTCTGGGTGACGGTATGCGTCCGGGCTCGATACACGATGCCAACGACCGTTCGCAATTCCTCGAACTCGATGTGTTGGGCGAACTCACTACAAAAGCATGGGCTCATGATGTACAGGTCATTATCGAAGGTCCCGGCCATATCCCCATGCACAAAATCAAAGAAAATATGGAAAGAGAACTGAACAGTTGCCACGAAGCTCCTTTCTATACGTTAGGCCCATTGACGACCGACATCGCACCGGGATACGACCACATTACATCGGCTATCGGAGCGGCTCAAATCGCGTGGTTAGGCACAGCTATGATCTGTTATGTAACCCCCAAAGAGCACTTGGGATTACCCGATCGAGAAGATGTGCGTAACGGTGTTATCGCTTATAAAATAGCTGCACATGCCGCCGACCTTGCCAAAGGATTTCCCGGAGCACAAATACGCGATGATGCCATGAGCAAGGCCCGGTATGAGTTCCGCTGGAAAGACCAATTCAATTTGGCACTCGATCCCGAACGTGCCCTTGAATACTACAAACAAGGCTCGTTCCACGACGGTAATTATTGTACCATGTGCGGACCAAACTTCTGCGCCATGCGCCTGTCGCAAGATATTACCGACTGTATAGAAAAGGAATGATAAACCTGTTCATGACTCAAACACGTAATATGAAAATATTGATACTAAACGGAAGCCCGAGAAGCAACGGCTTGATAAGCCGAATTTTGGACACGATGGCCAACGAGGCTCGGCAACACCATGCCGAGGTAGAAGTCGTACCGGTGTGCCGGTTAGACATACACCCTTGCACTGGCTGCATGAGTTGCCGCAGTCGCCATAACTGCGTCCTGCCAGAGGACGATGCCCAACGCACCCTCGCCAAAATTGTAGAGGCCGATGCCCTCGTCATCGGATCTCCTTGTTATTGGGGCAACATGAGCGGACAGTTGAAAATCCTGTTCGACCGACTGGTCTACGGCTTGATGGGTGAAAGTCCGAAAGGATTTCCCCTCCCCCTACACAAAGGCAAAAAGGCCGTTATTGTAAGCACTGGTTCCACCCCATGGCCTTTCAATATCTGGTTCAACCAAACCCGAGGTACGGTAAAAGCACTGCGTGAAATTCTGAAATGGAGCGGATTTTCAGTACAAGGTGTCCTGCAAAAGGGCGGAACCAAACAGCACCATGAACTAACCATGAAAGAATTGCAAAAATGTAAAACCCTCATTAAACGACTAACGATTTAAAAAAATTACAAAAAGATGTTTTCCAGTGAATTAGAAAAATATTCTTGGGAAGAGATAACTGCCTGCATAGCGTCGAAACGGAGGCGTGATGTCGAAATCGCTCTTGGTAAAGAGCATTTACAACTCGACGATTTCATGGCGCTCGTCTCACCTGCTGCCGCCCCCTATATAGAACATATGGCGGCATTGAGCAGGCTCTATACCCAAGAACGTTTCGGCAAAACGATACAGATGTATGTACCGCTTTATATCACCAATTCATGTACAAACCACTGTGTCTACTGTGGATTCAATCACAATAACCCCATTGCCCGAATTATTCTTACCGAGAAAGAAATCGAAAATGAATGCCGGGCAATCCGTCAAATGGGACCGTTCGAGAATTTGCTTATCGTAACCGGAGAAAATCCACGCGATGCCGGAGTCGATTATTTGGAACGAGCTCTACAAATCGCACGTCCCTACTTCTCGAACCTATCGATAGAAGTCATGCCCCTCAAAAGCGAAGATTACTATCGCTTGACCCAATCGGGTCTCAACGGCGTGGTATGCTTTCAAGAAACCTATCATAAAGACCGGTACAAAGTATACCACCCGAAAGGCATGAAATCTATCTTCGAATGGAGAGTAAACGGATTCGACCGAATGGGACAAGCCGGTGTACACAAAATAGGTATGGGAGTGCTCATCGGATTGGAAGACTGGCGTACCGATGTAACCATGATGGCCATACACTTGCAATACTTGCGCAAGCACTATTGGCAAACTCGATATAGCGTCAACTTCCCCCGCATGCGCCCGTCCGAAGGTCATTTTCAACCCAATGTAATCATGACGGATAAAGAGCTGGCACAGTTGATTTTTGCATTTCGTATTTTCGACCACGACGTGGATATTTCCGTATCCACCCGAGAAAACGCAAAATTCAGAGACCACATCGCCACTCTCGGAGCGACTTCGATAAGCGCAGGTTCGAAAACCGACCCGGGAGGTTATGCCACTTATCCGCAAGCGTTAGAACAATTTTCTGTCAGCGACGAACGGACACCTGCCGAAGTAGAACAAGCAGTCAAGGCTATGGGGTATGAGGTCGTATGGAAAGACTGGGACAAAATATTCGATCGATGAACGAAAGGTATATCCGCCAAATCATGATTCCCGAAATCGGGGAAGCAGGACAGGAAAAATTGAAGAATGCTAAGGTATTGATTGTCGGTATAGGAGGGTTAGGTTCTCCCATCTCTCTATATCTGACCGCTGCCGGAGTAGGACAAATAGGACTTATCGACGATGATATCGTTTCAAAAAGCAACTTACAAAGGCAAATTCTTTATACCGAGGCAGAAATAGGACAATCGAAAGTCGAGTGCGCTTGTCGAAGACTGTCGGCTTTGAACAGTTCAACTCGATTCGAGACCTATCCTAACCGCTTCACCCCCGACAATGCAAATCGACTTGTCTCCGCTTACGATATCATTGTCGACGGATGCGACAATGCTGCGACCCGTTATCTGATCGACGATGTCTGTTCCCGCTTCAAAAAGCCCTATGTATATGGGTCCATTTCGGAATTTCGGGGACAGGTTTCCGTCTTTAATTACCGAGGCGGATCTCGATACAGTGATCTTTATCCCCGCCCCGAAGTTATTCCCCCGGCTCGTCCCGGAGGAGTTATCGGCACTATTCCAGGAATTATCGGCTGCATGGAAGCCGCAGAAGTGATTAAAATCATTACCGGCTATGGCGAAGTTTTAAGTGGGAAACTTTTCCTGCTCGACACACAAACCTTACAACATGAAATCATCGAGATATGATTTTCGTATTATCCTCCCAAAAACGGGCTGTATAAATTGTTATACAGCCCGTTTTTTTGTTTCCATACCGATTATTTTTCGAACTACAAATCCAATAATCCGTCGGGGATATTCAGATACAACTTGCGATTATCTTCGTCTATTTCACAAACAAATTCATCGACAGCCGGTATAAGCAACAATCGCCCGTTATATTCCACTTCAAACAATACATTTTCCGTAGAATCATCGATCGAGACAATCTTTCCCAACTCTCCTTTCTCGCTATCGATCACAGTGAAGCCTATAAAGTAATCTCCCGGAGCTTCATCTTCATTCGATTCTTTGTAATAAGACTTCGGGAAATAAACATCGAGTAAAGTAAAGGGACGCGCATCCGCTTCATTATCTACATCTTCCAATTTAATCAAAGCCGTCGTATCGCTCTTAAACCTATATTCCTCGATAAAAAACGGTACGAATATGCCATCTATCTCACATACGATATAAGAACACTCCGTGCGGTCGAACACATCATCGGTAAAAGTAAAAGACAACTCGCCTTTCACTCCATGAGGCTTATTAAACCTTCCTATCCTTATCAATTCTTCCCTTGTAATCATTCTTTCACTTTTATTTCGTCCAAATCCACACCGGTTACAACCGTGTATTTTCCCTCTACCTGCACCCATCGAGAAAGTAAAACTTTTTTTCGGAACTCCCCGATATACCGGTACAGGCTATCGACATATTCGGGCGTGGTATAATCGAGAGCTTTGACATGTACATAAATCGTCCAACTGTCACGGGCATCGTAACAAACCGTATCGAACACTGCAACCGTCGGTTCATCGGCCCGGAACCGGCGTATCTCACACAAATAGGCATACAACGAATCTAATAACTGCCGAGAATTTCGTCGGGGAATAACCGTTACCTCGTCGCTCCCGACGGCCTCGACAATCTGTTTCCTCGCTTTTGCCGAATCGCCAAGCACTTGTATCACAAAATGACCTTTTTCATCGACATACGCCGCCCCCAAATATTTTGGGAAATCCTTCCATTGAAAATAAGAAGGATTCTCTCCTATCGCAGCCAAATATTTCCGATACAAACGGTATCCGGTAGAATCGCAAGTCTCCTCTACGGGAACTTCCGTTACTATTGTATCGGAAGTTTTCCCGCCGTCGGCACACTCCTGTACTTGCTGCGAACAAGAAGACAGGAGCAATCCCGCCACGACAACACAAAAATACCACCCTTTCATCGATCTATAAACGGGTAATACGCGCACCTATCGCATTGAGTCGTTTATCGACATCTTGATACCCCCTATCGATTTGGTCTATATTATGAATACGACTTGTACCCTCGGCGCTCATTGCGGCGATAAGCATGGCTATTCCCGCTCGAATATCGGGTGAAACCATATTGGTAGCCCTCAACGTGTGTGCGTGAGCCTGACCGATGACTGCCGCCCTATGCGGGTCACAAAGAATGATTTGCGCTCCCATATCGATAAGTTTATCTACGAAAAACAAACGGCTCTCGAACATCTTTTGATGAATCAAGACACTACCTTTCGCCTGTGTCGCCACAACGAGGAATACGCTTAACAAGTCGGGAGTCAATCCCGGCCACGGAGCATCGGCAAAAGTCATAATCGAACCATCGATGAAAGTCTCTATCTCGTAACATTCATGTTCGGGTATATGAATATCGTCGCCCTGTTGTTCCACGGTTATCCCTAATCGTCGGAAACTATCGGGAATAATTCCCAAATCGTTATACGATACATTTTTAATCGTAATGTCCGAACGTGTCATCGCTGCCATACCGATAAAACTACCCACCTCGATCATGTCGGGAAGAATAGTATGCTCACACCCTTTTAACGATGAAACCCCGTGAACGGTGAGCAGATTAGACCCGATACCTTCGATATGCGCCCCCATACGGTTCAACATTTTTGAAAGTTGTTGCAAATAGGGCTCGCAAGCAGCATTATAAATCGTCGTATCGCCTTCGGCCAATACAGCTGCCATTAGAATATTTGCCGTACCTGTAACTGATGCTTCATCGAGCAACATGTAACTACCCCGCAATTTATCGGCTTTAATTTCATAACGCTGGGCTTTGGAACAATAATTAAATGTAGCTCCCAACTTTTGGATACCGAGAAAATGGGTATCCAACCGGCGTCTTCCGATTTTATCGCCTCCCGGTTTCGGTAAAACGGCATACCCGAAACGAGCCACAAGAGGTCCGATAATCATTACCGATCCCCGCAAAGAAGCTCCTTTTTGAAAAAATTCGTCACTATCGAGATAATCGAGATTTATCTTATCGGCCTTGAAACTGTACGCATTCAGACCTATGCGTTTTACCGTCACGCCCAAATCTCGCAAAAGTTGTATCAAATTATTTACATCGAGTATATCGGGAATATTGTATATCTTCACTTCTTCCGGGGTCAACAGTGTAGCACACAAAACCTCCAACGCCTCATTTTTAGCTCCTTGCGGTATCAGATCACCATTTAAGCGATGCCCGCCTTCAATAATAAAAGATGCCATACTCTCTTTCTCTATTAAGGTTAATGAGTGAAAGATACAAAAAAAGCGGTTATTTACCCGCTTTTTTCGAATTATTTTTTGATTTACGCTGCTGCACGACCGGTTCCCTCACATCTCTCAAATGATATGTGGATGCATCGAGATCGATCACACCATGTGTATACTCGCGCAAATCTTTCAAGATCTTCTCATCTTCCACCGAATCCTTATTCCATTGATAAAACAACTTTTTCATATGATTCGCCAGCATGGAAACCAATGCACTCCTTTCGGGTCCATCGGGCATCGACTCCGCCTTTTTCAACATCTCTTCCATAATTTTCCCATAATGACGATACTTTATGGGAGAAGCCTGATAAGGAACCGACTCGGGCACGGTATGAAGATTTTCTTTTTTGATGATTTCATACGGATAATCGATATCCAACTTGAAGTCGGACATAATTGCCAAATGATCCCACAATTTGTGCTTAAAGTCCTCGATATCCCGTAAATGAGGAAACAGATTCCCCATGATATTTATAATCGTATTGGCACAACGGGTACGTTCCGCTTTGTCCTCTATGGTCATGCAGTGATCTACCATCTGCTGCACATTGCGGCCATATTCGGGCAACACGAGTCTTTTCAATTCCGAAGTATATTGCATATAATTTCTATTGATATAACTTTTATAATATTTTATTTTTAGGAGTCGTGGCTATAAACTCTTTCAGATAAAAAGGTTCGAAATAAGCCACGTCTTCAAATTGCCCGTTACGGAAAGCACGCTCGGCCAATGCCAACATATCGGTAGCCAAAGGAACTATTCCTTCTACAAATATGGCATTGCGATGTTTAATCACATCTTTACATTTTGTCGAGCCGTTTCCCGAAAATACGATCCGACGATTGTCCAACAAGTCCGAGAAAGTATGCTCGTCGATTACATACGCACCGACAGGAACGACATCATTCAACGCATTATCGTAAACTGCCGAATAGACCTCCATGCGACGGGCATCGATCATAGGACAATATAACACATCTTCCTCAAAATAGTTTCTAAACATGGTCGTACAAGCCAAAAGTTCGAGCGTAGGAACTGAGATGAGAGGAACTTTCAATCCGAAACAAAGACCTTTGGCTTCCGAAACACCGATACGCAATCCCGTATAGGAACCGGGACCGCTACTCACGGCAACCGCATCCACCTTGACTCCTTTATCTCTCGAAAAATCCATGATCTGTTTTACATATACTCCTAACAACGAAGCATGCGAAGGCCCCTCGAAATTCTCGAAATGGCATTGAACGACACCATCGGAAGACAAGGCGGCGGAACAAACAGACGTAGAAGTCTCTATATGTATAATATTCGGCATAATTCAATCCGTAAAGTATGATTCATCTCCCGATACCCGGTCGGAAAGGCGATAAACCATCGATATAATCAACGTTAACGAGTGTACAAAATTAGCTCTTTTTTTTCAATTTATTGCTTTCTCATCGGAATTAAGATTAAATTTGCAAAAACATTTACAGACCTGTCTCTTATACGGTTTTGGTAAAGCCGTAGTGGAATTACCGCATAAAAAAATAACTGTCGAAATAAAATCCTTAAATAGTAAACAACTCGATTTATCGACCCGTATTCCTCAGCAATACAGGGAAATGGAGATGGAAATTCGATCCGAAATAGCCAAACGTCTGGAACGTGGGAAAGTAGACTTCTTCGTATACAGCGAAGCTATCGGCAAGGAGGCTTCTGCCCAAATAAATATTCCGGTTTTGGAAGGTTATTTCCAACAAGTCAAAGAAGCCTCGGTCAAATTAGGTATTGCGATGCCCGACGACTGGTTCTCCATCTTGTTACGTCTGCCCGATGCCATGAGCTCCGAAAGTCAAGAGATAGACGAAACAGAACTCAACGCTTTGAGAAAAGCAGTCGACAAAGCCATCTCTCAATTGGAAGAGTTCAGAGTTCAGGAAGGAGCCATGTTGCAACACCTTTTTGAAGAGAAAATCGCCAACATAACTCATTTGTTACAAGAGGTAGAACCTTACGAAAAAGAGCGCATCGAAAAGATAAAAGGTCGGATAATCGACGCTTTGAACAAAATCGACAATTTCGATTACGACAAAAACAGATTTGAACAAGAGATGATTTTCTACATCGAGAAACTCGACATCAATGAAGAAAAACATAGACTCGACAATCACTTGAAATATTTCCTCGAAACCCTGCAATCGGGCAAGGGGCAAGGCAAGAAACTCGGATTTATCAGTCAGGAAATGGGACGTGAAATCAACACACTCGGTTCCAAATCGAACCATGCCGAGATGCAACGCATTGTCGTGCGTATGAAAGACGAGTTGGAACAAATCAAAGAGCAAGTACTAAATGTAATGTAATGGAACAAAGAGGTAAACTCATTATCTTTTCGGCCCCCTCC